>FWPU01001409.1_pt1 | contig 71831 bp, 68 predicted proteins | sample 2228361 | NCBI WGS metagenome assembly FWPU01 (sample SAMEA103939777, study PRJEB20133) | metagenome | reverse complement strand
ATGCGGCTTGCGCCCGGAACAAGGGGCCAGATGCTGTTCGAAGGATTTTAAGGTTCCACTCACTTGACAGGACTTAGAACATCTGCTCAGGCTACTGGCGTTCAGCGATTGAAATCGCCTCTAGGAGGCTTTTAGCCAGGCGTCCACCTGCGTGGACGCTGCCGCGGCGACCGCGTAGGCGGTCGCCTGGCGCGAAGCGCCCTCTCAGACGCGGTTTCAACCGCCTGTCTGAGCGGTTACGCTCAGGCAAGCTTTCCTATTTTCCTACCACAAAGGACACCAAGGGCACAAAGGCTGAAAGCAGGATGAACAGGTCATTGGGAGACTGAGCAGTGCCCGTGAGCGCGCTAAAGCACAACGTTCTGACAGGAGGAATCGAAATGATCATAGGCATACTGATTGTGACCGGGGTGATGATGGCCGTCATGGCGATGGCGCTTACGCCCAGGCGGCGCAAATCAGAGACGCAGATGGCCCGCAAACTGGTGCGTGGGCTGCGCGGCTTTAATCTGATACTGGCGCTGATGATGATCGGCCTGGGGCTGGTGTGGCTCTTTGCGCCGGCCACTGCGCTTGCGGCAGGGCTTGCGCAGGAAGCGCCCCAGGATCCCTACGCGACCATCGCCGCCGCTATCGCCGTCAGCGTGGGCTCCATCGGCGCCGCCTATGCCGTCAGTTCCACCGGCTCGGCGGCCATCGGCGCCATCGCCGAAAAGCCCGAAGTCTTTGGCCGCGCCCTCATCTTCGTCGGCATGGCCGAAGGCGTCGCCATCTACGGCCTGATCATCGCCTTCTTGATTCTGTTCCGATAGCAGTAGGGCGGCATGAAACTGCTGATCCTCGGCAACCAGGACGCGGTGTGGGGCTTGGCCCTTGCCGGCGTGCACGGCCAGATCGTCACCACCGGCGAGGAGTTGCAGCGCGCCCTCGACCAAGCCCTGGCCGACGAGAGTATCGGCGTCGTGCTGATCACCGAGGACGTGGCCGACCTGGCTCGCCAGCGGGTAGACACGCTCAAAGTGCGCAGCACGATCCCGCTGGTGGTCGAGATTCCCGGGCCGGGAGGGCCGAGTCCCGACCGGCCGCCGCTCAGTGAGATGATCCGACGGACAATTGGGGTAAAGATATGACGGTAGAGCAAAGCGACATCGAGACATGGCGCGGCGTCGTGTGGCGTCGCGAGCCCGAAGACGAAAGACTGCCCGATAACATCAAGGCCCTGCAGCAGGCCATTATGGAAGACGCGATCGGAGAGGCCGATCAGATTCTGAGCGAAGCCCAAGCGCAGGCCGAGGCCATCCGCGCCGAGGCGGAGGCGCAGGCCAACGCGGAACGGCAGACGCGCCTGGCGCGTGCCCGGCAGGCCGCCGAGACCGTCCGCGGCCAGGTGACCGCTGCAGCGCAGATCGAGGCGCAGACGCTGCGGCTCAAGCGCCGCGAGCAATTGCTGGAGCGCGTCTTTGACGACGCCCGCCAGCAACTGGCCGATGTGCTGCAGTGGCCGGATTACGCCGAAATCGCCCGCCGTCTGGCGCGCGAGGCCATCGAGATACTAGGCGCCGATGAGGTCGTGCTGCACACCGATACGGCAACGGGCCGGGTGCTCGGCGAGCAGGCGATCGCGCAACTCGCGCAGGAACTCGGCGTGCGCCTGAGCGCGGGCGAGCCGCTCAACCACCATATCGGCGTGGTGGCCGAGACTGCCGACGGCCATCGCCGCTACGATAACACGCTCGAGACCCGGTTGGTGCGCATGCGCGACGCCCTACGTGCACCCGTCTACCGTATCCTGGCAGGGGAGGCCGTCTAAAATGGCACAGGTCGGTCACGTCATCTGGGTCAACGGGCCGGTGGTGCGCGCCCGCGGTTCACAGCAGGTCGGCATGCTCGAAGTGGTCGAGATCGGCGATGAGCACCTGGTGGGCGAGGTCATCGGCCTGGAGCGCGACATTATCACCATCCAGGTCTACGAAGAGACCTCGGGCTTGCGTCCGGGGTCGCCGGTTTTCGGCACCGGCCTGCCGCTTTCGGTCGAACTGGGGCCGGGTCTCTTGCAGAGCATCTTTGATGGCATCCAGCGCCCGCTGCCGGTGCTGGAACTGCGCTCCGGGGCGTTCATCGGGCGGGGCATCAAGACGACGCCGCTCTACCGCAAGCAAAAGTGGGCCTTTACGCCGCGCATCGAGACGGGCAGCACGGTGCACGGCGGCGACATTCTGGGGACGGTCCCTGAGACGCCGCTGATCGAGCACCGCATCATGGTACCGCCCGACCTGGAGGGCCGGCTGACGTGGATTGCCCCGGCGGGTGAATACACCATCGAAGAGCCGATCGCGCGCCTGGAGACGGAAACGGGCGAGCAGGCGATCACGATGCTCCAGCGCTGGCCGGTGCGCCGCCCGCGCACCTACCTGCGCCGCCTCTCGCCGACCGAGATGCTGGTCACCGGCCAGCGCGTGCTGGATACATTCTTCCCGCTGGTCAAAGGCGGCGCAGCGGGCATACCGGGGGGCTTTGGCTCGGGCAAGTGCGTCACCGGCGATACGCCCGTGCTCCTGGGCGATGGGACGCTGCGGCCAATCGCAGAACTGTATGCGGAACACAGTGAACGGGGGCAAAAGTTCAGTCAAGGATTCGAGTCTTGCACGTACCTCGACAACCCCTTGACTGTGTTTTCTCTGGAGGATGGCGCACTGGTCCCCAGGGACGCCAATATGCTCTACAAAGGCAAGGCAGACCAAGTTATCCGCATCACGACACGGAGCGGACGCACGGTCAAAGTCACGCCGGTACACAGGCTATTCACCGTGACGTCCGATCTGGAGATAAAAGAAGTCGAGGCACAGCATCTGAGCGTGGGGGACTATCTGGCCGTTCCGCGCCGGTTGCATGTAGACGGGCAAGTGCAGGTACTGAACCCATTCGAGTTGTTCGATAACGCGCGCGTATGTGATCCGGTTGCATTGAAGCGAATCCCGTCCATGATGAACGAACTCGTGGCCGTCCACGGCGGCACGCTGGCCGGACTGGAGAGTGTGTTGAACACCCCATACCATCTCCTGGTCGAGTACCGCATGGGGCGGAATCGCCCGCCGCTCTCTTTCGCAAGGCAGTTGACTGTGGTCACAGGCCAGGACTTGACAGTGGAGTGGCTCAAGGGAGAACGGCGGGGTGCTATCACGCGTATTCCACCGACCGTAGACGGCGACCTTGCCGAATTCCTGGGCCTGCTGCTGTCTGACGGTCACATGAACCCTAGCACGGTCATGTTCTATAATTCGGACGAATCGCTGTTGGCCCGATTCGAGGAATTGGGGCAGCGGCTATTCGGCTTGGAGCCCCGGCGGGTGATTGCCAATACTGTGCCATCGGTCGTGTTCCATAGTACGATCCTGGTCCGGCTGATGTCCGGTCTCGGAGTCCCGGCATCGGGCCAACGCAAATCGCGTACCTGTTCGGTTCCGGCAGTCATTCTCAAGTCACCAGACGACATCACCGCCCGTTTCCTCGGTGCCTATTTCTCCTGCGACGGAAGCATAAGCGGGGACAGGAAGGAACTCGAACTCACAACGGCCAGCAAGTCTATGGCTGCCGGGCTCTCGTACCTCCTGACGCGATTGGGAGTCCTGCACAGGCTGTCGTCCAAGACGATAGGAGGATGGGAGTATTTCCGCCTGACGATTCGTGGCAAGGAGGAAGTTGGACGCTTCTATGCAGCCTGCCAACCGCGAGGCAATATGCCTCGCACAGAGAAATGGGAGCAAGTCGCTGCCTACCTGAACGATGGCAAGGGCGGTTATACCGCGGTAGATATTGTGCCGGCTGCTCCTCAGACGCTCAAGGCCGCCTATCAGTCCATCGGCAGCCCGCGGGCCGAACTCGCCACGCGCGGGGTGCACATATCCAATTACCTCTATGGCCGCGAAAAGATGTCGGCAACGACGTTCCGGCAGTTCGCCGCGCTTTCCGATTTTCCCCAGGTCGGCGAGTTTGCGCATGCGCTGGACTCGATTGTTTGCGATCCCATCGCCGAAATCGAGGTGCTTCCGGGCCCGCACGACGTATACGATTTCACCGTGCCCGGCACGCATAATTTCGTGGGCGGGATGGGGCCGATGATCCTCCATAACACCGTCACTCAACATCAAATCGCTAGATGGAGCGACGCCGATGTGGTGGTTTATGTTGGATGTGGGGAACGCGGGAATGAAATGACCGAAGTGCTCCAAGAGTTCCCGCACCTCACCGACCCACGCAGTGGGCGCCCGCTGATGGAGCGCACCATCCTCGTCGCCAACACCTCCAACATGCCGGTCGCTGCGCGCGAGGCCAGCATCTACACCGGCATCACGCTGGCCGAATACTACCGCGATATGGGCTACGATGTGGCGCTGATGGCGGATTCGACCTCACGTTGGGCCGAGGCGCTGCGCGAGATCTCCGGCCGCCTGGAAGAGATGCCCGCCGAGGAGGGCTACCCGGCCTACCTGGGCGCCCGCCTGGCCGAGTTCTACGAGCGCGCCGGACGCGTCATCACGCTCGGTGGACGCACCGGCTCGGTGAGCATCATCGGCGCGGTCAGCCCCCCCGGCGGCGACTTTTCCGAGCCGGTCACGCAGCAGACCAACCGCTTCATCCGCTGCTTCTGGGCGCTCGACAAGAACCTCTCCTCGGCACGCCACTTTCCGGCGATCAACTGGCTGGAGAGTTACAGCGAGTATGTGGACCTGGTCGAGGACTGGTGGCGCGAGCGCGGGCTGGAAGAGTGGCACACGCTGCGCGAGCGGGCGCTAGAAATCCTACAGCGTGAGGATCGCCTGCAACAGATCGTCAAACTGGTCGGCCCCGACGCGCTGCCCGACGATCAGCGGCTGATCCTGGAGACGGCCCGGCTGCTGCGCGAGGGATTCCTACAGCAGAACGCGCTCGACCCGGTGGATTCGTACGCGGCGGTCGAAAAGCAGATGCGCATGTTGGAGTTGATTCTGCACTTCCACGAGCGTGCCAGGCGGGTGATCGCCAAGGGCTGTCCCATCGTCGTGGTGCACGAACTGCCGGTGGTGAGCGCGCTGGTGCGCATGAAGACGAGCATACCCAACGATCAACTGGAGCGCTTTGCGGAGATCCGCCAGGCGCTAGATGAGCAGATGGATGAACTGGAGAGGACGTACCTGTGAGCGATGTGATTGAGCGTGGAGGACAAGAGGTCAGCGGCGTCGCCCGCGTCGAAGGCCCCATCGTCGTCGCCGAGGGCGTGGGCAGCGTCGGCTATGATGACGTGGTCGAGATCATAGATTCCCGCGGGCGACGGCGGCGCGGGCGTGTGCTCGAAGTCGGCGAAGGGATCGCCGTGATCGAAGTGTTCGCCGGCACCACCGGGCTTTCCATCGAGGATACCCAGGTGCGTTTCCTGGGCCAGCCGTTGCGCATCCCTGTGGCGACCGAGATGTTGGGGCGCGTTTTTGACGGATTGGGCGAGCCGATGGATGGCGGGCCTGCACCGTTAGCCGAGCAGTACCCCGAAATCACCGGTCAGCCGATCAACCCCACCGCTCGCGTCTATCCCCGCTCCTACATCCAGACCGGCATCTCGGCGATTGACGGGATGAACACGCTGGTGCTGGGCCAAAAGTTGCCCATCTTTTCCGGCGCAGGGCTGCCACACGATCAACTGGCGGCGCAGATCGTGCGTCAGGCCACGCTCACCGGTGCAGAGGCGGGAGAGCAATTCGCCATCGTCTTTGCCGCGATGGGCATCAAGCACGACGTGGCCGAATTCTTCCGCGATTCGTTTGCTGCCAGCGGGGCACTCACCCGTGTGGCAATGTTCCTCAACCTGGCCGACGACCCGCCCATTGAGCGTCTGGTCACGCCGCGCGCGGCGCTGACGTTGGCCGAGTATCTCGCATTCCAGAAGCACATGCACGTGCTGGTCGTGCTGATTGATATGACCAACTATTGCGAGGCGCTGCGGCAACTATCGAACGCGCGCGGGGAGGTGCCCAGTCGCAAGGGCTATCCGGGGTATCTCTACAGCGACCTGGCCTCGATCTATGAGCGCACGGGGCGCATCAAGGGCAGTTCCGGCTCCATCACCCAACTGCCGATCCTCACTATGCCCAACGATGACATCACCCATCCGGTGCCCGACCTGACCGGCTACATCACCGAGGGGCAGGTTGTGCTCAGCCGTGAACTCTTTCAGCAGGGCATTTACCCGCCCATCGCGGTCCTGCCCTCGCTCTCGCGCCTGATGAAGGACGGCATCGGCGAGGGGATGACGCGCGGGGATCATGCACACGTCTCGGCGCAGTTGTACGCCAGTTACGCCCACGTGCAGGACGTGCGCGCGCTGGCCTCGGTCATCGGCGAGGAGGAACTCTCGGCGGTGGACCGGCAGTATTTGGAGTTTGGCCGCGCCTTCGAGCGCCAGTTCGTCGGCCAGGGCGCGACGGAGAACCGCACCATCCAGGAGACGTTGGACATCGGCTGGCGCACGCTGGCGATTCTGCCGCCGGAGGAGTTGACGCGGGTGAGCGAGGAGGAGATCGCGCGGTATTACAAATCCCTCCACGAGAGGCAGTGAGGGAGTGCGTGTGGAACAATGGCGAAGATTATCCAGGTCACCTTGCCGAAGGCACGGTGTATGTCTGCATCGAAGAGTCAGCAGTTAGAGCAAGGATCGTTCGAGTGCCCATTATGCTTCCGGAAGGTGAATGGTAACCCGCGCTTACACCTTCTGGAGGTACATGGCGAAGATGGACTGCGTCACGCTATCTTGGCAGATAAAGAGCGCGGGGTATCTGATTCTGAACTGGGCAAACGCTATGGCATCTCTTTTAGCACGCTAGAGCGAATGATCACAGAGGCTTGTGGCGCTAACGTCAGTATCCTGAAGCGTCCCAAGCAGATCAAGCAGTGGCAACCATCCGATTTTCGGGAGGAAACAACAACCGTATGGAGTTTCAAGCAGCGGGGTAACTGGGCCACTCATGATGGCCGCTATCGTGGGAATTGGTCACCCTATATTCCACGCAATGTTATCCTCAAGTACTCTAAACCCGGGGATATAGTCCTGGATTATTTTTCGGGCGGCGGCACGACAGCGGTTGAAGCCAAGCTCCTTGGACGCCGTTGTATTGCCATGGATATTAATCCTGACGCTGTGAACATAACGCGGGAGAACTTGGAGTTTTCACTGCCAGAACAGTTTTTCAGTGACTCGCCGCAGGTGTATTATGAACCGGAGGTGAGCGTCGGAGATGCCAGGAATTTGGCCGGTATTCCGGACAACAGTGTTGATCTTATCTGTGCTCATCCTCCTTATGCAGGGATCATCCAGTACAGTCGGAAGATTCCGGGCGACCTATCTGGTTTGTCCATTCAGGACTTTCTGGTCGAAATGCGTAAGGTTGCCATGGAGAGCCTCCGTGTTCTCAAACCAGGCGGCAAATGCGTTATTCTTGTTGGAGACACCCGTAAATCAAAGCGAATCATTCCTATTGGTTTTCAGACTATCCGAGTGTTTCTAGATGTTGGGTTTGCTCTACGAGAGCTGGTTATTAAACGTCAACATAATTGCAGGACTACGGGCTTCTGGTATACTCGAAGCATTCAGTACAATTTCTTATTGTTGGCGCACGAGTATCTTCCCGTTCTCGAAAAGCCTTTCGCAGGACAGGTGAGAGAACAGGGTGCTTTGTGGGAATACACCCTCCCATATCGGAGTATACCAGAAAAAGTTCGTAGGGTTGTGGAAGAGCGTCTAGAGACAACGACGGTTTGGATTTTCCCTCAAGAGCGACTAGAGCAAGAAGTCAAGCGTAACCTGCTACAACGTTTTGCCGATCTTGGTGGTGACATCGTTGAGATTGCCTGGGATGATGAGTGCGACTTTGCAAGTCCAGGCCGGCCTGCGAATTTAGCGTACGTCCGTTGGCCACAGCACGATATGACCCAGCAAAGGTTTGTAGGTTACCGTGGGGCTGTAAGGAAGTTAATCGAACAGAATATAGTCTGTCAGGGTGGTTTTCTTGTTCTAGAGGCAATGGATTTTCGGAGTGGAGGGATGCTTCAACCTGCAGGCTTGATTCTTTATGAAGACTTGGAGACCTGTCGAGACCTTCTGCTTAAAGAGATCGTCATTGTAGTACCAGAAATGTTACCACCGCCTTGGGCGAGTACTGACCTTGAGATCGTTCATCGTTATCTCTTGATTTATGTTCGTAAGTAATTCGACAAGCACGCGTCATAGAAGGGTGTGTGCCTCCTCGGGCGAGCATTTGTTGGTCTGATGCAGGCTTAAGGAGTCAGCGAATATGAATCCAAGGAGAACTACTACTGGCGCAGTGCTGGAGCAAATGATCCTGCCCGCACTCAGACATGGCGGATACCAGTATCAGAAGCAGGTCAATATAGGCCAGCGGTTGGGCGGAGGCAAGCACGTTGTTGATGTGATGGCAGAAGGGGCAGATGGAAAGAAGTTCTTGATCTCACTCAAATGGCAACAGGTCTCTGGTACTGCCGAACAGAAAGTGCCGTTTGAGGCAATGTGTCTCGCAGAGGCTGTCAAATCCTCACAAGGGAAATACCACAAGGCGTACCTGGTCCTCGGTGGCAGTGGATGGAAGCTTCGCGATTTCTTTATGGGCGGGGGGTTACAAAGTCACCTGCGGCACAGCGATATGGTCCACATTGTGTCGCTTGAAACCTTTGTTGGCTTGGCTAATCAGGGAAAACTCTAGTCCATTACAAGTGTTTGCACAATGAGCGAGAATCCTTGCCAAAGAACACTGCGGCTAGGTAAGGCGCGACGACATACGAAGGATTCCTGGCAGACATCAAGACACAGGATGCCGTCGCCTACAACCCGGAGATCGTATGCCATCCTACATCCGTATTGCCCCCACGCGCAGTAACCTGCTGCGGATGAAGCAGTCGCTGGAACTGGCGCGCGAGGGGTACGAAATCCTGGATAAGAAGCGCGAGGTGCTCACCACTGAACTGATGCGCGTGGCGCACGATGCCGCCGCGCACCAGCAGCGCGTGTGGGACATGCTGGCGCAGGCGTATCGCGCGCTGGAAAAAGCACGGCTCGCAATGGGCCGCGAGCACCTGGAGTGGGCGGCACTCTCCGTCAACAAGACCATCGAGGTCAGCATCACACCGCACAGCGTGATGGGCGTGGTCATCCCGGTGGTGCGGGCGTACGGCGCGCCGCCGGTCACACCCTACGGGCTGGGCGGCACGGATGTCTCGCTGGACGAGGCGGTGGCCGGTTTCCGCAGCGTGCTGGAGCAGATTCCCGTCCTCTCCGAACTGATGACCACCGTCTGGCGGTTGGCGCGGGAACTGCAAAAGACCCAACGCCGCGTCAACGCCCTCCAGTACATCTTTATCCCACAGTACGAGCAGACCATCGCTTTCATCGAAAGCGCATTAGAGGAGCGGGAACGCGCCGAGATCTTTCAACTCAAGCGCATCAAGGCCAAGGCGGCTCCGGCCGAGATCGGCCCATCGGCCCGCGAGTATGCACAGCCCTACCGCGACATCTCTGGTGGCAAAGCGGCGATCTACCGCGACATCGGTGGCGGCAAGCCGGCGATCTATCGCGATATTGGCGGCGGCAAGCCAACGTCGCACGAGTTCGGTTAGCATATAGGTGACCGGTACTTACAACGTGCCGGTCACCTGACACCCGAGGAGGACTCCTATGGAAGAGCGACGGAGCCCGTTCACCCACATCTTGGTTCCTACGGATGGGTCGGAAACCTCGATCCACGCCGGTCGGTTGGCCATTCAGATCGCGGCGGCTTCCCGCGCGCGGATTACGCTGGTGTACGTCGTGACGGAGGATACCGCGATCGTGGGCAAGATCGCCGCTGCGGCATCCAAGACATTGGAGGCCACGCGGCGAGAACTGGAGCAGACGGGCCAACGCTACCTGGACTATCTCTCACGGCTGGCCCGCGAGCAGAACGTGCCGGTGGAGGGGATTATCCGGCGGGGCGTTCCGCACAACGAGATCGCCACCCTGGCGCGCGAGCGTCGGGTGGATCTGATCGTCATCGGGCGGGTGGGCAGCCACGGGCCGCGCAGCGCCCGCATCGGCCCGGTGGCCGAGCGGGTGATTGAGTATGCCCCCTGCCCGGTGCTCGTCGTCAGCCAGAGCATTCCCCACGTCTAGGCCCACGTCTGGAGCCGACAGAGCGGCATTCCCCGATTCACTACCCGACACGCACACCCGTGCCTGATTCTTTATCACGAATGGCACGAATGTACGAATCTCACGAATGTTTTCTATTTGTTCCCGACAGGATTCGTGTCATTCGCCCATTCGTGTCATTCGTGATTCAAAACGTCGGTTCTTTATCACGAATGGCACGAATGTACGAATCTCACGAATGTTTTCTATTTGTTCCAGACAGGATTCGCGTCATTCGTCCATTCGTGTGGTTCGTGATTCAAAATGTCGGGTAATGAAATTCCCCGAAAATACTGCTCGAGGGCGTTCTAGCCACCCCCAGAAAGGAGAGAGGGTAACGCCCGCAGCAGCAACATCAGCAAGACGCAGGCCATGCAGCCAAAGATGACGACAAAGATGATCCCCAGTATCATGGCCACGTTGGCACCCGCAGCCTCTCTTTCCAGCACAGCCTCCTGCGGATTGGCGGGATTGTAGTACACCGTCACGTTCCCGCCGACCGGATAGCGCGCCAGAATCTCCTGCGACTTGCGCGGGTTGACGCTTTTCTGCATCGGCCCGATGTTCACCCGATCGCCGACGTACAACTGGCCGTTGACTTCATACTCGTACTTGACGGCCAATTGGTAACTTTACCGCGTTCCATGCTCGTCGTGATGGGCATGCCTGACGATCTCTGCCGATAGGATTCTGCCAGTCGCAGATGGCCATGATTGGCTGGCCTCGGCCTTGCGCTTGCTCCTCACGCTTGTCACGATCGCATACACGCCGGCGCCAGCGAACACCAGCACAAAGACCAGCCCACATAGCATACCGCCGATCGCGCCCAGTTGACTTGTGCCCATTGCCCACCTCCTCGAAGTGATTTACCTGCCATTATCAGTAGATCCAATTTCAGACTTCGGAAGTCTTGGAAGACGACTGGGCCGATCAAAAGCTCTCCCAATCAGCGCTGCTTCGCCCAAAAGGCTGCGCCTAAAGACTTCCGAAGTCTATGGTCCACAAAACTTGGCTCTGATGATTATAGCCGCGTAGCGATGCCCCGGCAAGCGCACGTTGTGAGTGATCATCACCGCTGAGGACCAGGAGAGGCGGCAGCGCCGGCCTGGAGTGCCGCGGCGATGGCCCGCCAGCAGGCCGGGTCCTCACCGCCCAGCCGCCACAGGGCGATGCCGCCCAGCCCGTAGCGGCTCACCAGCCCCAGCCGCGCCGCAATGCTCGCCCCATCGGCGTACCAGACTTCGTGACGCTGCCCGGCGGCATCGGTGTAGGTGAACCAGGGTTCCGCCACGCGCTGCCATCCTGCACGCTCCTGCCACTGCCGGGTCGCCCCGTGAGCGGTCATCAGCCGCTGGGCGCTTTCCCACACCAGACTGTCGCTCGATGGGCCGCCACCCCAATCGTGCCCGTACAGGTGCAGGCCCACGTAGACCTTGGGGGGCGGGACGACCGCAGTGGCAAAAGCCAGCACGTCCTCCATCCACCACAGCGGCGCGATGGGACCGGGGGCACTGCCGCTCCAGTGATAGTCATAGGTCATGACACGGAAGCGGTCCACGGCGGCGCCAAGACGTTGCCAATCTTGTGCCTGGGGGCCAGCCCACGTGCCCGGCTCACCCGTCTTGGGGTGCACGGCGATGGCAAGCAGTTTGCCCTGCGCGTGCAGCGCAGCAGCCAGTTCCTCGATGAAGAGGCTGAACGCTTCCCGGTCAGCCTCGCCGTTCAGCGATTCGTAATCAATCTCGATGCCGTCATAGTTGTAGGCCAGCGCCTCGTTCACCAGCACAGCGACGTGGGCGGCGCGGCGGGCCGGGTCGTGGATGACGGTGCTGACAGGCGCAGCATCGAAGCCGGTATTGTCGTAGGCGTTGTTGACGAGCGGGATGACGAGCGTGGACTGGGTGTGGGCCTCGGCCACCAACGCCACGTCGCGCGCCCCGCCGTAGGCGTTGATAGAACCATCACCGCTGCGCGCGAGTTGATACCACACAGGGGAGAGTTCGTGAATGTAGACACGGTTGGCTTCCCACGAGGCGCGGGCGCGTGCCGTGTCCCACGAAGTGGGCAGCCATGCGGCCACACGGTTGAGCGGCGAGGGCGCCGGCTTGGCCCCCGCGTGGTACAGCAGAAGCAGCGACGCCAGGCACATGAATAGGGCTATATATAGGAGCGTATGGCGGGTCTTGCGTGGTATACGGCGCATCGGGCCTCTAGTACATCGCGGTGGAAATCCTTTGGCAGTGCCGGATCATAGCGTTGTCTATGCCCGGCCTCGCCGATGGCTAGACGCCATCGGCTCAGCAGATGAAAGCCCGCCAGGGCTTTCATCTGGCCCTCAGCCGTGCGCTTTGAGCGCACGGCGGGAATGCGGCGACGCTCTCGGTCGGATACCAAACCACCGAGGGATTCGCGCCGTCGCATACCAGAGAGCGTCGCCGGTACCCGACTCAGATCACCGTGCCCTCGGGGATGATCGCGTCCTTCAGCACCACGACGATGCCTTCGCGGATGACGTAACTATCGGTCTCGATCATATCTTCGTCGGGCGCATGCGGGCGGATGGTCACCCCCTCGCCGATGCGGGCGTTCTTGTCAATGATGGCGCCCTCGATGACGCTCCCACGGCCGATGCCGATACTGGGTTCTCCCCGTCGGCGGTTCTCCGCCTTGCGCTCCGGCGTCTCGTAGACGTCCGCGCCCATCATCACCGTGCGCTCGATGCGCACATCCGGCCCGACGATGCTGCGCAGGCCGATCACCGATTCGCGGATCTCGGCACCCCGGAGCAGGCAGCCTTCCGCCACTACTGTCCGTTCCAGGCGGCAACCGTCAATGTGGCTGTAGGGCAGGAAACGCGGGCGGGTGTAGATCGGGTGTCGCGGGTCATAGAAATCGAAGGGAGGATCGGGCAACGTGAGCGCCAGGTTAGCCTCGTAGAAGGTACGGATCGTGCCGATATCTTCCCAGTAGCCGTCGAACGGGTAGGCGTAGACACGTAGCGTCTCGACGGCAGCCGGGATGACCTCCTTGCCAAAGTCCTCGGCGGCCGATTCTGTCAGCACCTTGCGAAGCACGTCCTGGCGAAAGACATAGACGCCCATCGAAGCCAGGCAATGCCCATCGCCGCCGAGCACGCATTCCAGCGCGGCCAACTCATCGGGGCCAGGCTTTTCGTGGAACGAGACGACGCGGTTATCTTCGTCGGCTTTGAGGATGCCATAGCGGGGCGCCAGATCGAAAGAGACCGGCTTGACGGCGATGGTGACATCGGCGCGCTTTTCGCGGTGAAAGGCGATAAAGTCGGCATAGTCCATGCGATAGAGATGGTCACCCGATAGGATCAGAACATCCTCGACGCGGGAATAGACGAAGCGCGGGAGTTGCTTGCGCACGGCGTCGGCCGTCCCCTGATACCAATCCATCCCTCCCGGCGTCTCCTCTGCCGCCAGGATGTAGACGAACCCGCCGGAGAACAGGTCGAACTTGTAGGTCTGGTAAATGTGACGGTGGAGCGATTCGGAGAGGAACTGGGTCAAGACATAGATTTTCTGGATGCCGGAGTTGAGACAATTGCTGATGGGCACATCAATCAGGCGGTACTTGCCGCCGATAGGCACAGCAGGTTTGGCACGCAGTTTGGTCAACGGATAGAGGCGCGTGCCACGTCCCCCGCCCAGGATCAACGCCATCACGTCTTGCATCGCCATTGGTCTACCTCCTGCTGAATCGGATGGCATAATCTTACACCACGACGGAGTTTTGCGCCAGGTTGGTGGTTGGTAGATTGGTAGTTGGTAGATTGGTGGAAATGAGCAGGTGAGGCTATAATTCGGGAGCAATCCACTTGGACGGAGAGGTCTTGCGATGAGGCACTTGATGCGTGAGGCTGCCTTCCGGCTGGCGCGCAAGGATTTGCTCCGGTTCATCGAAGAGCACGAGAGCGACCTGCTGCGCATCTTCCGTGAGGAGATGGAGAAACTGGACGAGCATATGCCGGAAGAGCGGATGTTTATTGACATCCACATGGTGCCGCTGGGCGAGGAACTCTTACGGGCGGTGCTGGCGACGCTGAAGCGGTTCCTGCAGGAAGTGTGAGTGGGACTATTCCCCCGCGATCATCTCCGCCGTCAGGCTCACCTCTGCCGTGACCACGATCTGCCCAGGCCGATGGCCCCGTCTTCGAGCACGATCGTGCCTTCGGCGGCGAGGTCCTGTACCACGTTCTGATAGTTCGTTCACTGGCGGTTGCCACGCCACGGGCCAAAATGGGCGCCTGGGAAGACGCGCTTGAGAACCGGAACGACGCGAGATGCTTCACACCGGCCCGGAAGGCATGGCGTGCGAGCCGGATGCTTGCGGTGACGACCTCATCCTGCGGTTGGAGGGGCAAGAGTTGGCGGGGACATTAAAGCGCGGTATAATGTACGCCGATTCCCTGCATGTCCCATCCAGGAGGCCACCGTTGCGAGCACTGATCACCGGTGCAGGCGGGTTCGTCGGCAAGCACCTATGCGACTATTTGCTGGCGCACACGGATTGGGAACTACTGGGCGCAGTCTACCCACAACCGGTCGAGGCGCAGCCTCCCGAGACGCGCTTGCGGCTCGTGCACGCCGACCTGCGCGATCCGGCGACGGTGCAGGCGTTGGTAGAGGATGCCCAGCCCGACTTTATCTTCCATCTGGCGGCCCAGGCATTTGTGCCGACCTCGTTCGCCGACCCGTGGGACACGCTGGAAAACAACATCCGCTCGCAGTTGAACCTGCTCGAGGCAGTGCGGCGATCGGGGCGTGAGGCGCGCGTGCTCGTGGTCGGCTCGAACGAGGAGTATGGGGCCCCCACTCCAGGCGAATTGCCCCAGACGGAGGATTGTCCTCTGCGGCCCAACAACCCCTACGCGGTGAGCAAGGTGGCGCAGGACATGCTGGGCCTGCAATATTTCCTGTCCTACCGGATACCCGTCGTGCGTGTGCGCCCGTTCAACCACACCGGGCCGGGCCAGTCGCCCAACTTTGTCGTGCCGGCCTTTGCCAGCCAGATCGCGCGCATCGAAGCGGGACTGCAGGAGCCGGTGATGAAGGCAGGTAATCTAGAGGCGGCGCGCGATTTCTCCGACGCGCGCGACATCGTGCGCGGATACTATCTGGCCCTCACGCGGGGCGAGCCGGGCGAGGTGTACAACCTGGCATCGGGGCGGGCGCGCACGGTGCAGGAGGTGCTCGATATGCTGCTGAGTTACGCGCGGGCCGAGATTCGCGTCGAGCGCGACCCGGAGCGTTATCGGCCGGTGGACGTACCGGTGGTGTATGGCAGCGCCGAGAAACTGCGCCACCGCACCGGCTGGCAGCCCGAGATTCCCTTCGAGCAAACGCTGCGGGATACGCTGGAGTATTGGCGAAAGCAAGTGACAGAGGCAGCAACAACTTGATGCCCAAGACGTACATCCTGGATGAAGCGATGGTACGGGTCAGATACCTGGACCGCACGAATCTCGAGCGGACACTGCGCGAAATGGGCGAACGGTCTGCGGACTTTGCCGTGATCACGACGGCACCCGATCCAGGAAACATCGAGGGCTTCAAACGAATCTTGGACGAGTGCCGGCGAGTGCTCAAGGACGGGGGCCTACTTTTCGTGCATGGCTGTCCCGAATATCTGCCGGCCCTGGGCGTTTATCTCGACCACTCTCTGGAATTCAAGTACTGGATCGCGGTCGAATCGGCGCCCCGCTATGGCAGCGGCTTGCCGTCGGTGCACGCGGCGGTGGTGCTGTTCACCAAGGGGAACGGCAGGTTCAACATCCAGCAGGTGCGCTTCCCGCACGAAGTTTGCGCTTTCTGTCACAGGACGCTGAAGGATTGGGGCGGCAAGGCGCACTTGATGAATCCCGCCGGTTACGCCATCTCCGACGTGTGGAAGGCGCTGCCCAAGACCAACAACTATACGCGCCTCTCCGCGCCTGTCCTGGAAACCATCCTGCGCATGGTAGGCAAGGAAGCACGGGGCGTCGTTGGCCCGCAGGAAGGGATCGCGGGCGATCTCGCCACGGCGGAACCCCCGCTGCAATATCGGCTGCCGGGTGTCGGCCCGCATACGAGATACCCGGATGTGAGCCGTGAGACCGACGAGGGCATGACCAACGTCATCCATCACGGCGATGCAGTGGAAGTGCTGAAGCGCTATCCGGACAACTCGATAGACCTCGTCTTCGCCGACCCACCCTACAATCTCGATAAGGCCTATCACGCCTACGAGGATGAGCGGGCGGACGAGGAGTACATCAAGTGGTGCAATGCCTGGTTGGAGGAGTATGCGCGCATTTTGAAGCCGACCGGCTCGCTGTATGTGCTGAACTTGCCGCGCTGGACGATGTATCACGCCGAGTTTCTCAACCGGCGGCTCTATTTCCAGAACTGGATCGTGTGGGACGCGCTCTCTGAGCCACGCGGCAAGTTAATGCCGGCGCACTACGGCCTGCTGTTCTACACCAAGCATCCTACTGATTTCACGTTCAACTACGAAGCGCTGGGGCGCATAGATTCCCGCCGTTACTGCCTGCGCTCCGCGTGCATCCGTCGGCGCAAGGCGCTGGGCCAGGACGATAAGGAACCGCTGACGGATTTTTGGTGGGACATCCACCGTATCAAGCACCAGCGCGACCGGGACTACCACCCTTGCCAGTTGCCCGAGGCGTTGATGGAGCGCATCATCCGCCTTTCCACGAACGAGGGCGACATTGTGCTCGATGCGCTGTGCGGCACGGGCACGACCCTCGTCACGGCAGCCCGGCTGGGGCGGCGCTATGTGGGAATTGACATTGACGAGCATTATGTCCAATTGACGCGAGAGAAATTGGCCGAAGTGGTGCGCAACGGCTACGTGGTGCGCGAGAGCATCCACAGGCCGCCGCGGCCGTATACCAAGAAAGAGCTGCAACTAGAATTGCGCGATTTAGCGGCCCGCCTGGGACGGTTGCCGACGCCGGAGGACGTGCGCCGGATGAGCCGATATGATGTGGACGTGTTCTTCGAGATGTTTCCGACATGGGGAAAGGCGCTGAAGGCGGCAAAGTTGGGAGTGGCCACGGAGGGTGGATAATAGACATGGCCTTACCTCCCATCCACCCACGCCCCTACCGGATGCAGAATCCCATCCAGCCCTACGCCTGGGGCACGCGCGATACTGAAGCATTCATCCCGCGCCTGCTGGGGATAGAGCCGCAGCCGGGCCTGCCTTATGCCGAACTGTGGATGGGCGCGCATCCCAAAGCACCTTCGATCGTGATGGTGGACAGGGAGGCAATTGCCCTGGATCGCTGGATCGCCGCCTATCCGCAGGAGATTCTAGGGCCCGAAGTGGCAGCACACTTCGGCAATCGCCTGCCCTTTCTGTTCAAGGTGCTCTCGGCGGGGGAGGTGCTCTCGATCCAGGCGCACCCGAACAAGGCGCAGGCCGAAATGCTGCACGCCCGCGACCCGCAGAACTATCCCGATGACAACCACAAGCCGGAGCTGGCCGTCGCGCTCGATTCACTCACCGCGCTGATGGGCATCAAGCCGCATGCCGAACTGGTGGCGGCGCTGGAGCGCTACCCGGAACTGGCCGGCTTTATCGGCCAGGCGATTTGCGACGAACTGCGCCGGGGGATGAGCGCAACCGAGGCAGAGCAGTGGCGCTTGGCGCGCGATCTCTTTGCCACGCTCATTGCGCGTTCGACCTCCGCCGAGCGGGAACTGGCGCAGATGACCGACGCGCTGGCCGAGCGGTTGCAGCGCACGCCGGATAGGCTGCGCGAGGAAGAACGGCTCTTCCTCGACCTCCGGGCCAAATATCCGGGGGCGGACGTGGGACTGCCCGCGGTACTGTTGCTCAACGTCGTCCATCTCACAACAGGGCAGGGCATCTTTATTGCAGCCGGCGTGCCGCACGCCTACGTGCGCGGCAACATCATCGAGTGCATGGCGAATTCGGATAACGTCGTGCGCGTGGGACTGACGCCCAAATACAAGGACGCGCAGGCGCTGGTGGAGATCCTCGCCCGGGAGCCACGGCCCATGACCATCCTGGATAGCGGCGACACATCCGAGGCCGTCTATCACACACCGGCTTCCGAGTTCCAGGTCAGCCGTTGGCGGATGCGGCCCGGCGAGAAGCGGATCGAGGCAAACGGAGGGAGGCCGGAGATTCTGCTCGTCACGCAGGGCACAGTGCGGCTGCGCTGGCCCGATGGCGCCGAGACATTCCGCCAGGGCGAATCGTTTCTCATACCGGCGTTGCTGGACAAGTTCACCCTGCAGGCAGAGCGTATAGCCGAGTTGTTTAGGGCGGAGGTCCCGCGGGATGATGGGAGTAGGGGATTAGGGAGTAGGAAGTAGGGGCGCTGCTCTCCCTAATCCCTACCCCCTTACTCCCTACTTCCCTTGATTATCACAAGCACAAGGAGAAGATCAAATGCGTAGCGATCAAACCAAACAAGGTCTCGAACGGATGCCCAATCGGGCGCTTCTCTACGCCACGGGCGTCACCCCAGAGCAGATGGGCAAGCCCTTCATCGGCATCTGCTCCAGTTTCACCGACCTCATCCCCGGCCACATCGGCATGCGGGCGCTGGAACGCAAGATCGAGTGGGGCGTGGCCGCAGGCGGCGGCGTGCCGTTCCTCTTTAGCGTGCCCGGCATCTGCGACGGCATTGCGATGGGACACAGTGGCATGCACTACTCGCTCCCCTCGCGCGAACTCATCGCCGACATCATCGAGTCCATCGTCCAGGCGCACATGCTCGACGGGATCGTGCTCCTGACGAACTGTGACAAGATCACGCCGGGGATGCTGATGGCCGCATGCCGGCTCGACATTCCCGCCATCGTCGTCACCGCCGGCCCGATGCTCTCCGGCTACTACAAGGGGCGCCGTTTGGCGCTGGTGCGTGATACCTTCGAGGCAGTGGGGCTATGCCAGGCCGGGCGGATGAGCGCGGACGAGGCCGCCGCGCTCGAAATGGAAGCCTGCCCCGGCGAAGGCTCCTGCCAGGGCCTCTATACCGCCAACACGATGGCCTGCCTGACGGAGGCGATGGGCATGAGCCTGCCGGGGACGGCCACGGCGCTGGCGGGAAGCGCCAAGAAAGCGCGCCTGGCCTACCAGGCGGGCGAGCGCATCATGGAACTGGTGCGGGCCGGGATCACCGCCCGTCAGATCGTCACGCACGCAGCGCTGGAGAACGCCATCCGCGTGGACATGGCGCTGGGCGGCTCGACCAACACGACGTTGCACATCCCGGCAGTCGCCCACGCCGCCGAGGTGAACATCACGCTGGCCGACTTTGACCGGTTGAGCCGCGAGACGCCCCAGTTGGCCGCGCTGGAACCGGGCGGCAGTCACTTTATGGAGCATCTGGAATGGGCCGGCGGCATCCCGGCGCTCTTGAAGAACCTGAAGCCGCTGTTGAACCGGGATTGTACGACGGTCAGTGGCAAGACGGTGGGCGAAATCGCCGACGCCGCACCGGACGCCGACCCGGCGGTCATCCACCCGCTATCCGAGCCGCTGCGCAAGGAGGGCGGCATCGCCGTGCTCAAGGGCACGCTCGCGCCCGAAGGCTGCGTGGTCAAGCAGGGCGCCGTCGCGCCGGAGATGATGCAGTTCACCGGCACGGCGCGTGTGTTCGATAGCGAAGATGCAGCGATGGCCTATCTCTTTGCGGGCAAGGTACAGCCGAAGGACATCCTCATCGTGCGCTACGAGGGGCCGAAGGGCGGGCCGGGGATGCGCGAGTCGCTGGCGCTGACGGCGGCAGTAGCCGGATGCGGACTGGGCGACAAGATCGCCATCGTCACCGACGGGCGCTTTTCCGGCGGCACGCGCAACCTGAGCATCGGCCACGTCTCGCCGGAGGCGGCGGAGGGCGGGCCCATCGCGCTGGTGCAGGACGGCGATCCGATCCGCGTGGATGTGCCGGCGCGGACGCTCGATCTGCTGGTGGACGAGGCGGAACTGGCGCGGCGCAAGGCGGCCTGGAAGCCACCGGAGCCCAAGTTCAAACGCGGCTGGCTGGCACGCTATCAGCGGTTGGTGACAAGCGCGGCGCGGGGGGCGGTGCTGGAGTAGCAAGTATGCAAGTTAGCAAGTTGGCAAGTATGCAAGTTGGCAAGTATGCAAGTTGGCAAGTATGCAAGTTGGCAAGGAGAGGGGAGATGAACAAGCCGCGCAATTTCGAAGAGTGGGAGGCACAGGTGACGGAGAGTTTGAGGCAGGACCCACTCTGGACTTTTGAGGTTTATCCCAAAGCCCTGTTTCTCTGCGACTTGGTGTGGGAAGATTGTGAATATCTGCTGAAGGACCCACGTGGACGTGCTGTAGCCGAGCAATTGATCCGCAGCGCGGGTTCCATCTGTGCCAACATCGAGGAGGGCTATGGGCGCGGCTATGGGAGAGAGTATTCCTACTTCCTGCGGGTCTCGATCGGCTCTGCCAGAGAAAGCCGTGGCTGGTATTATCGCGGTAGGCGGCTGCTCCCTGCTGATGTGGTGAAGCACCGCATTGCCCTGTTGGATGAAATCATCGCGATGCTCGCACCCAACATCGGACGCCAGAGAAAGTACCGGAAGAAGTGAGGGCTTCCCAACCGCTGTGCAGGTATACAAGTGCACCAGTCTACATACTTGCATACTTGCATACTTGCACACTTGCATACTTGCATACTTGCATACTTGCATACTTTAAACCACATTTGGAGGGATAAGATGCCCAAAGCCCTAATCACCGGCATTACGGGCCAAGACGGTTCGTACCTGGCCGAGTTTCTGTTGCAGCAAGGCTACAAAGTCATCGGCATGGTGCGGCGCAGTTCCGTCGTCAACCTCGACCGGTTACGCCACATTCAGGACCGGATCACACTCGTGCAAGGTGACCTGCTCGACGAGGCCTCGCTCATCGGCCTCTTGCGCGAGTTCGAGCCGAACGAGGTCTATAACCTGGCCGCGCAGTCGTTCGTGCCCACCTCGTGGCAGCAGCCTGTGCTCACCGGCGAGGTCACCGCACTCGGCGTTACGCGCCTCTTGGACGCGATCATGATGACGGACAAGAACATCCGCTTCTACCAGGCGAGTTCATCGGAAATGTTCGGCAAAGTGCGCCAAGTGCCGCAGAACGAGCATACCCCCTTCTACCCGCGCAGCCCCTACGGCGTCGCCAAAGTCTACGGCCACTGGATCACCGTCAACTACCGCGAATCCTATGGCCTGCACGCCACCTCCGGCATCCTGTTCAACCACGGTTCGCCCCGACGCGGCATCGAGTTCGTCGAGCGCAAGATCGCCCTGGGCGTCGCGGCGATCAAGACCGGCTACGCCAAGCAACTGCGCCTGGGCAACCTAGAGGCCAAGCGTGACCTGGGCTTTGCCGGCGATTACGTGCGCGCGATGTGGCTGATGCTCCAGCAGGACGAGCCGGACGATTACGTGATCGCTACCGGCGAGACCCACTCCATCCGCGAGATGTGCGAGGTGGCGTTTGCCCACGTCGGTCTTGACTACCAGGACTATGTGATGTGCGACGAGCGCTTCTTCCGACCCGCCGAGGTGGACCTGCTCGTGGGCGATGCCAGCAAGGCGAGGCGCGTGCTCGGCTGGGAGCCGCAGGTCAGTTTCGAGGAACTGGTGTGCATGATGGTGGACTCGGACCTGGCTGCGCTCGAGCGCGGCGAGCGTTTCCCCGACGTGACGGAGATGACGACACTCCGCAGGTAGGAGAGCCTGGAAGGGAGCCTATCCACATAGTTCACAGTGTCGTTTTTCTTTGAGGCAATACTCGAATTCGTGCGTGGAACTGAGCAGCGCGGCATCTGTCTCAGGCGACAGGCGAAGTCGCGAGCGCTCCGGTACCGACGGCGGCGGGAGGGCCATGATCTGGTCGCTCTCCAGGCTGACTCCGTGGAGAAGCGGCACACCTGGGCGCGGCTTCCCTTTATAGAAGGCTCCAAGCGGACGACAGTCCGCGTCTTGCTCGCCGGATTGTCATCCGGCAAGAGCAACTGTGATCTACGATACCACGTACGTTGCAACCTTAGTGGACAAAGGAGACAAAGGTGAACAACTCTACACACACCAGAATCATGGGCGCGCTGCTGACCGCACTGGTCGTGATCGGCACGGCAGGGCTGAGCGTCGGCGCGAGCCCCCCTATGCCGGCCCAGCCCCCGCAATCCATGAGGGGTGCACCACTAGTCCTTCTGGCGGGGCATGGGCAGCATCCCTTCCGGGTCGCACCTCCGACGGGCTTTTCGCTCTTGCACGCCCAGAATAGCACAATGATTAGCGTCAACTACCTCCCACCCGGAACAACGAATGCACTCGGTGACGACTGTTTGACCTGGCCGTCGGGCTCCCAGGCTGCGTTTAGTTACGCCGCTTCTATATGGGCGTCATTGCTCAACTCGACGGTGCCGATCAAGATCAATGCCTGTTGGGCGAATCTGGACTACGGCGTTCTCGGTCACAGCGCCGCGGAGGGCTTCTATCGTGACTTCTTCGGCGCACCCGTCGCTGGCACCTGGTATCCAGTCGCCCTGGCCAATGCGCTCAGCGGAACCGACCTGAATGACGTTGATGGCACTGACGACGACGGCTTCAACGACGATGCGGATGCCGAAATGGAAATTGCCTACAGCAGCAATGGCATCTCATGGTACTTTGGCACCGACGGCAACACGCCAATGGGGCAGTATGACTTTGTCAGCGTGGTGCTGCACGAAATCTGTCACGCGCTCGGGTTTGACGGCACCATGCAGGTGTCCAGCGGTCTGGGCTACTGGGGATGGGACACGGGTTATCCTGCTATCTACGACCGCTTCACTGAGAACGGTTTCGGTACAGGTCTCCTCACCTACCTCAGCGGCTCGTCAGCGCTGGCGACCCAGTTGACCAGCAACAACGTGTACTTCGACGGTCCCAACGCCAACGCTGCAAACGGCAACAATCGGCCCAAACTGTATGCGCCCAGCACGTGGCAACCTGGTTCCAGTTACGCGCATCTCGACGAGACCTTTAACGGCACCGAGAACGCGCTGATGACGTATTCTCTGGACGATGGTGAGTCGGTCCACAACCCCGGTCCGGTTACACAAGGTATTCTAAAGGATCTAGGTTGGATTGTGGGGGTACCCGCCCCGAATGTGGGCATCGTAAAGCAGGTGTTGGGATCGGACCTCAATCCCGGCGATCGCATCACCTTTACGCTCACCATCAGCAACAGCGGCAGCGCGGTGGCGTCAAATGTAGTCATCACCGACGCTGTGCCGGCCCAGGTGCTAACCCCCACCTACGCCAGCATCCTGGCGATCACGCGCACTGGTGCGCTCACCTACGTGTGGAACGTTGCACCGTTAGGGGTAGGAGCAGGGGGCGTGATCAGCATCTATGGTTGGATTGACCCCGCCCTGGAGAGTGGCTTTTCGTTCATGAACACGGCCACCATCTCGGATCCACAGGATAGTACGCCCGGTAACAATTCCAGTACCGTGATCGTAGGGGTGCAGAGGGTATATCTACCCCTGGTTGTCAGGAACTGGCCGCCACTCGTGACCAACACATTCTATTCTGTCGGGGATGCCTGCGTCTTGCAGGGTCGCCCGACCATGAATTTCGGCAGCACTACCGACATGTGGGCAGGTTACGACGACTATCTGAACCCGGATGGCATGATTGCGCGCAGCCTGGTCCGGTTCAACTTGTCGGCCATTCCTTCTGGCGCAACTGTCAACAGCGCAACTCTCCGGGCTTACCTAGTCGGTTCCTACGATTATCCAGGCAGAACACGTACAGTCACGGCTTACCGTGCCGGTTCGACTTGGTCAGAATCAAGCGTGACCTGGAACTCACAGCCGGCGATCGCCGAGGCCTACGGCTCATCCGGCGTCACCCATGGCGCACAAGGCTGGTATTCGTTCGACGTGACCAACCTTGTGCGCGGGTGGGTGAACGGCAGTCTACAGAACTATGGCATCGTGCTGCGTGGCCCAGAGTGGTCAGGCTCTGACTCATCCTGGAAGGCATTCTCCACTCGTGAGGGACCATACCCTCCGCAATTGGTCATCACGTACATAGACTATTCCGCCTCGATGATCGGTGGAGCAGGCTATGAAGGTTCAGGCACAGGACAACCCGTGGGCTCCATCTTCGGCGCACTGGCTGCTGAGACGAGCACCGACTTGCTGAGCGCCAGCCTATGCCAGTCGCACCTACTGGCCGATGGAAAATGCTTGGTTCTGCCATAGCCGCTGGAAACACAGATAACGACATGACGAGGGGCTTCCACCCGGGAGCCCCTCGTCATACTCCTGCCTGATTGGCTCAAGTCTCGGCGTGTCGCATCGCACACACCAACCAACCCCATTTCCCATCCACGCGAAATCAGGCTATACTACCGGTACAAAACACGGCGGACGCCCCGATTTATCGGGGCTTCCCGGCTAAAGCCGGGCCTCCAGGCCAGACAAATGAGTCAAGTTTCGGAGACCATATGGCGGTTGTGTCGGGTCGGAGGCCCACGTCGGCAAAGCCGACCCGCCTAGATATAGCTCATCAAGGAGGTACAGCATGGAAGTACAAGTTCAATATCGTCCATCCTACTCGCTGGCCATAGCGCGGCTGGCGCCCAACGAGGGTATCCAGGTCGAGGCCGGCTCCATGGTCGGCATGTCGGCCGGCATGATACTCAAGACCGAGGCCAAGGGCGGCATTCTGAAGAGCCTGGCTCGCTCAATGCTGGGCGGCGAGTCCTTCTTCGTCAACACCTACACCGCGCCGGCCCAGGGTGGCGAGATTATGCTCGCACCGGCGTTGCCGGGAGACCTGGCAGTGCGCCAGATGCAGGGTGAGACCCTGCTCGTACAATCCGGCTCCTACGTTGCCTCCAGCACCGGCATTGAGATCAGCACCAAATGGGGCGGCCCCAAGACCTTCTTCGCGGGCGAAGGGGCGATCCTGCTCAAAGTCAGCGGCAGCGGCACGTTGATCCTCTCCAGTTACGGGGCGATCCACGAGTTTGCACTGGCGGCCGGGCAGAGTTATACCCTTGATACAGGCCACCTGGTGGCTTTTAGCCAGGGAATGGGCTTCAACGTGCGCACGATCGGCGGCATCAAGTCCAGCCTCTTCAGCGGTGAGGGATTGGTGGTGGACCTCACCGGCCCTGGCACGGTCCTGATGCAGACGCGCAGCGAGAGCGCGTTCCTCAGCTGGCTGATCCCCAAACTGCCCAAGCCATCTTCGAGCAGTCATTAGTGCACGCGGTTGCCCGTAGAGCGTGAAACGTAAGGCTATCACGCCGCGCGAGCCTTACGTTTTACGCCTGTTACTACTCAGCCTGATGGCGGAACGGTCGCCAACAAAAGGCGTCAAGCACCCTGAGCCTGTCGAAGGGTGCGGGTTCTGTAAGGCCGTCATCCTTCGACAGGCTCAGGATGACTATCGTGGCCGCCAGCCTGAGCAGTAACTTACACCTTACGTCTCACGCATTACGCATTTCCTATTGACGCCAACCGTAGGCGGCAGTACAATGAACGCCAGAGGTTGAGGCCATGGACATCCCGAACCTGCGCTGGTGGGGTTGGGGCACGCTAGATCGAACATATTCATTGGAGGGACGCACAGCCTTCTGGCCGGCGCTCAAGCAGTGGCTCGACCTGCCCGATGAGGCGTTCGAGCGCGAGATACCGCCCGTCGCCCTGGAGGAGATCGCGTTACGGCCCTCGCGGCTCGACGATCCGGTGTTTCGTTCGCTGTGCAGGTTGCTGGGCGAGGGGGTGGTGCGCACCGACGCACGGACGCGCATCGAGCACGCCTACGGCAAGTCTTATCGTGACCTCGTGCGCATCCGCGCCGGCTACATCCCTAACCCGCCCGACGCCGTCGTTTACCCCGCCGATCAGGGACAGGTCGCCGCGCTGCTGGCCTGGGCCGCCGACCGTGACATCGCCGTCATACCCTTCGGCGGCGGCAGTTCCGTCCTGGGCGGCGTCGAGCCGCAGCCCGGAGAGCGTCCCACGATTACCCTCGATCTAGCGCGGCTGGATCGGGTGCTCGCCATAGACCCGGTCTCGCGCACGGCGCGCATCCAAGCCGGTGCCACCGGCCCCGAGATCGAGGCCCAACTGAACGCGCAGGGCTTCACGTTGGGCCACTTTCCCCAATCTTTCGAGTTCTCCACACTGGGCGGCTGGATCGCCACGCGCGCCGCCGGCCAGAACTCGATCGGTTACGGCAAGATCGAGCACCTCACCCAAGCCGTGCGCGTCGTCACCCCGGTTGGCATCGTGGAGACGAAGGATACCCCTGCCACTGCTGCCGGCCCCAGCCTCCTGCAAGCCCTCGTCGGCTCCGAAGGTGCCTACGGCGTCATTGTCGAGGCGACGATGCGCATCCACCCGCTGCCGGCAGTGCAGGACTATCGTGGCATCCTCTTCCACAGCCTGGAGGACGGCCTCGCCGCCTACCGCGATCTGATGCAGACCCCCGGCCTGCGACCGGCCATCATCCGCCTCTCCGATGCTGCCGAGACGGCGGCCTATGCCGCGCTGAGCCACGAGCATCACGGGCTGCGTCGCCTGGCCGACGTGCTCACCCAGCAGTACCTGCGCGTGCGCAAGTATGACCTCGGCCGGGGCAGCGCCCTGATGATCCTGGGCTTCGATGGCCGCGCCGAATGGGCCGAGCAGCAGTGGGAACTGGCGACGCAAATCTGTGGAGACCGTCGCGGGCTTGTGCTGGGAGGGGTCGTGGGCCGCTCGTGGAAGCGCGAGCGCTATGCGCAACCCTACCTGCGCGATCTGCTGCTGGGGACCGGCGTGCTGGTGGACACGCTGGAAACGGCCACGACGTGGTCGAACCTGATGAACGTTTACGCGGCGATGACCGGTGCGCTGAGCACGGCCATCCGCACTACCGGCGGTGGCCCCGGCTACGTGATGACCCACGTCTCCCACGCTTACGAGCAGGGCGCCTCACTCTACGCGACCTTCCTGGGCCGCCAGGTGCCCGACCCTGACCCGCTGGCGAAGCAGGCCCAGTGGCAGGAGATCAAGTGCACCACCACCGATGCAATCATGAACGCCGGTGGGACACTCACCCATCACCACGGCATCGGTCGTGACCACACCCCGTGGCTTGAAGAGGAGATCGGGCGGGTGGGGATGCAGGCGCTGCACGCGCTCAAGCACACCTTCGATCCCACCGGCATCATGAATCCTGGCGTCCTGCTGCCCTAGACAGACTCCCGAAGTCTTTCAGACTTCGGGAGTCTGTGGAGGCAAGATGAACGAGCCTTCCCCGGCCCGACCCTTTTCCGCGGCTACACGTCAGGAAAACATCGAGCGGCTGGCACAGGAGGAGTTCGACCTGCTGGTCATCGGCGGTGGCATCACCGGCGTCGGCATAGCCCGCGACGCCGCGCTGCGCGGCCTGCGGGTCGCCCTGGTCGAGAAAGGCGACTTTGCCAGCGGCACCAGCAGCCGCTCGACACGGCTCGTCCACGGCGGTATCCGCTATCTGGAGTACGGCGAGTTCAAACTGGTGTTCGAAGCCTGCAGCGAACGCCGGTCGCTGCGCAAGATCGCTCCCCGGCTCGTGAGGCCGCTCCCCTTCCTCTATCCACTCTACCACGGTGAGAAACCCGTGGCCTGGAAACTGCGCATCGGCATGGTGCTGTATGACGCATTGAGCCTCTTTCGCAACGTGCAACGCCACCGCTGGATGAGCGCAGCCGAGGTGCAGCGACGCGAGCCGGTCGTCGCCGGGCGAGGGCTGGTAAGTGCGGCCCGTTACTACGACGCCCAGGTGGACGACGCCCGCCTGACGCTCCTGACTGCCAGGGCCGCCCACCTGCACGGTGCGGTGCTGGCCAACTATGCGCGCGCCGCCGGGCTGCTGAAAGCCGGTGGACGCGTCGTCGGCGCGCAGGTCGTGGACGAACTCGGTGGGCGGGAAGTCGAAGTGCGTGCCCACGTCGTCGTCAGCGCCGCCGGTGTCTGGGTGGATGAGGTGCTCGAGTTGGATCAGGGTCACCAGCAGCCGTTGACCCGTCCGACCAAGGGTATCCACCTGGTAATCCCCCGCGCGCGCCTGAACAGCCAGCACGCCGTCATCTTCAACGTGCCGCGCGATGGTCGCCACATCTTTCTCATCCCGTGGGGCGAGTTCGCCCTTATCGGCACCACCGACACTGACTACCAGGGCGACCTGGACAACCCCGCCGCTACGCGCGACGACGTGGACTATCTGCTGGAGGCGACACAGCACACCTTTCCAGGCGCGGCCATCGGATACGCCGACGTGATCAGCACCTTTGCCGGTCTGCGCCCGCTCGTCTTCTCGCCGGGCAAGCCTTCGGCGGTCTCGCGTGCGCACGCGATCGTCGAGTCGCCCTCCGGCCTCATCACCATCACCGGCGGTAAACTGACTATCCACCGGCTGATGGCGAAGCAGGTGACCGATTGCGTGCAGAAGAAACTGGCGCAAGAGTTCGGCGTCCACGCGCACTACCCATGCCGCACGCAGGAGCCGCTGGATGGCGCCCGGATCGCGCATCTGAGCACGGGCGGGATAGACGAAGCAGTGGACCGGCATCTACTGGAAGCCTACGGCGGCGAGGCCGCGTGGGTGCTGGCCTACGCAGAGGAGAACCCCACGCTAGGAGAGCGCATCGTGCCAGGGCTGCCATACCTGATGGCCGAGGTACTCTACGCCATGCAGCACGAGATGGCGCCGACGCTTTGTGACGTGCTGATCCGCCGCACCCACGTGATCTACGAAGCGCGTGACGGCGGCCTGAGCCGCGCCCACGACGTGGCCGAATGGATGGCCAGGCGATTGGGCTGGAACGCGACGGAGGCCGAGCGCCAAGTGGCCGGGTATGCCCGGCAGGTCGCCCTCACCCAGGCGTGGCGGGAAGACTGAACCAGCCAAGACGCTCCCGCCGGACGCTGCCCACGCGAAGCGCGGGACGTCCGGCGTTCATGCCACAGACCGTCGCCCACTCCGGGCACGGGACTTGGCTTTTGCGGTGGTCGGGGTATAATTGCTTCACAATCGCTGAACGAGGCATTGTGTATGGAGATCACCTGGTACGGACAAACCTGCTTCCGCCTGAGCGAGCGTGGGATGGCGACGGTCGTCACCGACCCCTGCGCCCCCGACACCGGCCTGATCCTACCCCGGCCGCGCGCCGATGTCGTCACGGTGAGCCGCGATGATCCCCTTTGTCGCCACACTGCCGGCGTGCGCGGGCCGTTCAAGGTCTTTGACGGGCCAGGCGAGTACGAGGTCGGCGGCGTGTTCATCGTCGGCGTTGCCACCTATGCTAACGGCAAACATGGCGCCGCGCGCGGCCCAAACACCATCTTCACCTTCGACTACGGTGGCCTGACCGTCTGCCACCTGGGGCAACTCACGCACGTACCCACTCAAGCGCAAGTGGAGGATCTGGGCACCGTCAACGTCCTGCTCGTGCCCGTCGGTGGCGGCGGAAGCCTCAGCCCGGCTCAAGCATCGGAAGTCATCAGTCTCTTCGAGCCCAATCTGGTCATCCCGATGTACTACAAGGTCCCGGGACTGAAACTTAGCCTGGGGACGCTGAACCGTTTTCTGAAGGAGATGGGACTGGAGAAGGTGGAAAGCCAGGAGATGCTCAAAGTAAGCAAGAGCAGCCTTTCGGACGAAACGCAAATTGTCGTCCTGGAGCCCAAGCAAGGAAATGGAGGGTAGTATGAACCGAGTCCACTTGCTTGCCACCCTCGTGCTCGCGCTGGCCCTGGTCGCATGCGGGAAGCAAGAGACGACAGAAGACCGGCTGGCGGCAGGGCGCGCGCATCTGGAGAAGGGGGAGTATGCCGAAGCCATTGCCGATCTGGAGGCGGTGGTTGCAGCAGACCCGGCTAACAACGAGGCCCGCTTTGTGCTGGGCCAAGCGTATTTTCGCGCCGGCGATTTCGAGAAGGCAGCGACCGAGTTCCGCACCGTGCTGGTGACCGACCCCGAGAATGCCGCTGCCCACCATAATCTGGGCGTGACCTACTTCCAGATGCGCGATCCTCATGCCGCGCTTGCCGAGTTTCAGGCTGCCAAGCAGTTGGACTCTGACGATCCTGACACGCACTACCAACTCGGCGCCACGTATCTCGTCCTGGCGTTCTCCGGGGCCGATCCTACAGCACCGCCCGACCCACAACTGCTGGAGCAGGCAAGCGTCGAGTTCCAGGCCGCGCTCGACTTGAGAGAGGATATGCCCGAGGCGCTCATCGGCATGGGCAACGTCCACATCGCACAAGGGGACTATACGGCTGCGGTCCAAGTTCTGCAGCGGGCCGTCCGGCAAGCGCCGAATTCGTCCGAAGCCTACTACGCGCTGGCGGAGGCCTATGCTCAAAGCGGCGACGTTTCACAGGCCTGCGAGGCCTATAGCCGCTTCAAGGAACTGAACCCACCGCCTGAGTGGCTGGAGCAGGCTATCCAGGTTATGGCTACCCTGGGTTGTCCGTGAAGTCGGGGATAGGATCAGGGGCTGACTATGATTAAACTACTGATGTCTTGGAACATTCGCCCTGGTTACGAGGACGAATACTTCGAGTTCATTGTGCGTGAATTTGGCCCAACGCTGGTAGAGTTGGGCATCCGGCCCACGGACGCCTGGTATACGTACTACAGCGAACGCCCGCAGCCGCAGATTCTTACCGGCGGCATCGTGGAGAGCCTTGAACGGCTGCAACAGATTCTCTCCTCGGATAGATGGCACAAACTGAAGGAGTCGCTGCTCACCTACGTGACGGACTATCAACAGAAGATCGTTCCCGCCAGTGGGACCATCCAGTTGTAAAAGAAACGGGCACGGCCTGCTGGACGTGCCCGTTTCCTGCGTTGTGGAAGCCGGCTCTACGCACCGTCGTTCTTGCTGCTTTCGCCGGCAGACTTTTTGCTTTCGCCAGACGACTCCGGTTTGGTGCTGCCAGAGGTAGCAGTGGAGGACTTGCCTCGATGGTCGGTAACATAGAATCCTTTGCCCTTGAAGACGATTCCGACCGGTTGGAACAGGCGCTGCACCTCGCCTCCACACTCCGGGCAGACCTTCACGGGCTTGTCACTCACGTGCTGCCGACGTTCGAACCGCACTCCACAAACCCGGCATTGATATTCGTACAGTGGCATCTCTGACCAACCTCTCACCAAACTGATTTGACTTCAATTATACCGCAACCAGGGGGCTTGTGCAACCGCCAGGACGGTCGGCCTAATTGGGTCACGGAAGAGGATGTGTGGGGTGCCGTCAGGTGCAGCCGAGAGGATCGGAAACCAGGGAGAGCGGAATGCACAATAGGTGGCGGGAAGAACTGATTGCCCAGGCATTGCAGGCGCGTGAGCGTGCCTACGCTCCCTACTCCGGCTATGCTGTAGGCGCAGCACTGTTGGGCAAATCAGGTCGCGTGTACACCGGCTGCAACGTGGAGAATGCCGTCTACCCGCTGAGCACTTGCGCCGAACGCACGGCCTTGGTCAAGGCCATCTCCGAAGGTGAACGAGAATTCGTCGCCATCGCCGTAGCAACACAGAACGGCGGCTCCCCTTGTGGTTCCTGCCGCCAAGTACTGCGCGAGTTCGGCAGCGACATCGTGGTGCTGATCGCCGATAGCACCGGCGCCTACCGTGAGACGGTGGTGGCCGAGTTGCTACCCGATAGTTTTAGCGCACAAGACCTGACCCCTTGTGACTAGGCATCACGTGCCTGACAGCGCGTCTTGTGCGAGCACCTTCCCGAAAGCCAGGCACCACATTGGCCAAGAAGATGTGCCCAATTCCGCGATCCCGGGTGTCGGCGATCTATTTCCCGCTTTCGGGAGGGTTTCTCAAGGAGGCCGAATGTCCGAGCACCATTTGCGTTGGGGATTGATCTGCACGGCGCGTATCAACCGGCGCTTGATCCCTGCCATCCGTGCGGCAGAGCGTTCAGAGTTGGTCGCCGTCGCCAGCCGTGACCTGGCCCGCGCCCAGGAGTATGCCCGCCAATGGGCGATCCCGCGAGCGCACGGCAGTTACGAGACGCTGCTCGCCGACCCGGACGTGGATGTGATCTACAACGCGCTCCCCAACCACTTGCATTGCGAGTGGACGGTGCGTGCCGCCGAAGCCGGCAAGCACGTTCTCTGTGAAAAGCCGCTTGCGCTCACGACCGAGGAAGTAGATCGAATCGCCGAGGCTGCACGCTGTAACGGGGTGGTGGTGTTCGAGGCGTTCATGTACCGCCATCATCCGCAGACGCTCAAGGTGCAGGAACTGGTGCAGCAGGGGGAGATCGGCGAGATTCGCCTGGTGCAGGCAGCGTTCGCGTTCAACCTGGACAACCCGGGTGACTACCGGCTGGATGCGGCGCAGGGCGGCGGGGCGCTGTGGGACGTGGGCTGCTACCCGGTCAGTTTCGCCCGCGCCGTCCTCGGCGCGGAACCGGTGGAGGTTTCGGGCTGGCAGCGGCTTGGCAAGAGCGGCGTGGACATGACCTTTGCCGGGCAGATGCGTTTTGCCAGCGGCGCGCTGGCCCAGTTCGGGTGCAGTTTCGAGGCAGCCTACTATTGCACCGCGCAGATTCTGGGCAGTGCCGGGACTATCGTGCTGGATTCGCCGTGGCGTTTGGGCGGCAATCATTCCCCCGGCATCCGCCTACAGCGCGGTGACCGGATGGAATGGCTGCCCGTCTCGGACGTGGATCCTTACCTGTGCGAGGTGCAGGCGATGGAGGCGTGTGCCCTCGATGGAGCCGCTCCGGTTGTGCCTCTCTCCGACAGCCGCGGCAACGTGGCGGCGATCAACGCCCTCTACGAATCGGCGCGCAGGTAGAGGCGAGGTCACCTCGCCTCCACATTCAATTCAACACATGCACCTGCGGCTTGAGCGGGATGCGCTCGATAAGGTCACGGAAATCCGCCTCGGTGATCTGATCGTCGGGCTTGTCAATCAGGCAGCGGCACATCGCCTCCATCACGTTGGTGCCGAAGGAGCGCCCTCCCAGACGCGGTGTGGTCGTCACCAGAATGTGCAGGTTGCGCCTTTGCAGTTCCTCGACGTTCTGGGGCGTGGTCGTGTTGGTGATGATGATCTTGCCGCTGAGATCGTCGGGCAGGTGGGACCAGACCTGCATAAAGTCGCCGGCGATGATCTCGGCCTCCTCGTAGAAGCGGCTGTATTTCTTGGATGGCGGCTTGTCCTGTTCTGCGCCGGTGGGATAGACCCACTTGTAGGGCAGTTGCGTGATGATCGGCAGCAGCACCGCAGCCAGGACGTGGATGGAGCGCAGGCTGTGGAGTGGGAGAGGCACGTCGAGCGCGAACATAAAGTCGCCAAAAGTCATCTCGCAGCCGGCATCCACCAGTGCCTTGGCTAGCCCGTAGCGGTCTACGGCGGTGGTCTTGAGCGCCTTCTTGCCGCGCAGGTCAACCCCGTGGTCGCGCAAGGCCTGAACCGCCAGCGGCTCCAGGATGTGCTTGAGGCCATTTCCGTCGGCGATCTTGGAAATTTCGACGGCCTGGCGAATGCGCTTGATCTCACGAAAATAGTAACGACGCCCCCTGACCTGTAGGTAGAACTCGCAGCCGCCCACACCGAAAGCATCTACCTTGCCGTCGTACTCGCGGTACATCGCCACAGCCCTATCCAGGTCACCGTCGGTGCCCTGGCGACTGAGCCAGAAACGTTGCCCCAGGAACTCGGCCTCGGCGGTATGATCGCGGGTCGAAGAACCCAGGCTGATGCTAAGCACCTTCTTCACCGATTCCTCCTCATTGGGGAATGTGCGAATCTGCAAGCGTTCCGCCCGTACATTCGTTTATCCGTCCCTTCGGGCTGAGCCTCAGGACGAAGCCCCTCACTCCGGCCATACCGGCAGGAACATGGCCCACTGATCGGGCCAGGTGCGGACGTACGCTTCGAGATAGGCCGTCACGCGCTGCAAGTTAGCCTGCAGGTCGTGCCGGGGATCGCCAGTGCGCACCATCTCCAGCGGCGGGGAGACGCGCACCGAGTAGCCCTTCTGCGGATCGTGATAGTTTCCGGCGGCGAGGATGACGGCGTCGGTCTTGAGCGCCAAGCGCACGTGACCGGTCGGCAGGAGTGCCGGGCGGCCGAAGAACTCGACCTTGGCCTCTTCGTCGCCCACGGGCCGGTCCACGCCGGTCAGCACAATCCCACCGGCACGCAGGCGGGCAATCGCCTCGCGCAGCGCCGCAACGCCAATCGAGGTCAGACGCACCCCGGCGCGTGCCCGCATCCGGTCCATCAAGTAAAAACCCCCGCCAGGCGGGATCGCCAGACCGAGGACTTGCACCTCCAACCCGTGCGCTGCCAGCGCCAGGATGCCCAAGTCGAAATTACCGGTATGGGTGCCGGCAATGATCACCCCCTTGCCGCGCCGTAGACCTTGTTCGATGTGAAGTCGTGCTTCCGGTGGGAAGTAGAACGCGGAGCGGATCGCCTCTCGCCCCCGGCTCACCAGTCGCCACAGGTCGTAGGTATTGCGCGCATTGTTGTAAAAGACGCGGCGCGTCAGCCGGTGCAGCGTTTCTTCATCCGCCCGTTCGCCCATCACCTGGCGCAGGTTGTTCAGCACGACCCAATAGACGCCGGGCTTGAGCCGGTTGATCAACCCGGCGATGAGGCCCGCCCCGGCATAGCCGACGAACGAAGGAACGTACCGGCTGAGGAACATCCCCGTGCCGGTGACGATGCGGCTGCCCAGGAACCGCTGCAACGCCGTCGGCAGAGTCTTTCGGGTAGACGGAGTATGCCTGTGCGTGCCTTCACCGGCCACTGGCATCCTGCTCCGCTGGGGTTTCCGGCTGCGGGACGACCGGGCCGCGCCTGATGTAGCCATGTTCGTGGAACCAGGTCAGCGCGTCGTAGCAGGTCTGCTCGAAGGGAATAGGATTAGCCAAGCCCAGTTCTTGCCGCGCACGGGTCGTATCGAGCGGCTGCCACATGCGGATGGCACGCAGATGGTGGGTGCCGGGGACGCGCAACGGGCCTCCCGCCTCCGCCACGGCCCGCACCAGCGCGGGCGACATCCTGGCGCGAGGTGGCCGGCGTCCGGCGACCCGGGCCATCGTGGTAAGCATCTCTTGGAACGTCATGTTGTGCCCACCCAGGATGTAGCGCTGCCCGGGCTTGCCTCTCGCCGCAGCAGCGATGTGCCCCGCTGCCACATCGCGCACGTCCACGACGTTGATCGAGCCTTCGACGTATCCGGGGATCAGCCCGCGCGCCGCCATCAACAAGAGCACGCCGGTGGTCGGCTTGACATCGCCGGGGCCAAGGACGAGCGTGGGCAAGACGATGACGACCGGCAGGCCCTGGACCGTGGCACGCAGCGCCTCCATTTCCATCATCCACTTGACCTCGAAATAGGGCTCCTGGATGGAGCCGGGGGTGTACAGATCCTGCTCGGTAGCCAGACGAGCAGGGTCGGCAGAAGGCCCCACGGTGGTCAAGGCGCTGGTGTAGACGATGCGTTTGACGCCAGCAGTGGTGGCAGCGGTCAGCACGTTGCGCATGGTGGTCACGCCGTAGCGCATCGTCTCCCAGACGTTGCGGGCGCGCTGGGGATAGTAGCCTGCCGCATGAAAGACGAGCGGGCAGCCGCGCATCGCCGCCACAAGTGAAGCCGGGTCGGCCAGGTCGCCGGATACCCATTCGATCTCCAGGTCACCGATCGCGCCGACGGCTTCGGGGCGACGGCGCAGGCCGCGCACCTGCCAGCCCTGGGCGACGGCCGCGCGGGCGATCTGGCCGCCGATGAAGCCGGTGGCACCGAGAATGCAACAACGAATGTCGGCCATAAACACCTCCAAGCGAATGGACGAATGTAGCGCGGATACACCCCGCGTTATGGATGCCACGTGATGGGCGGGACGGTCGCCGGTGTGGCGTAAGGCCCGGCGGCGAACTCGTCCCAGTAGCCGTTTTGGGCCACCAGGCGCGCCGAGAAAATAGCGTGACCCGGTGCTCCCAGATCACGGGCAATGGCAATGCGTTGGGCGATTTCGCCAAAATCGGCATAGCCACCACTGATGCCGGGGAAGACGTGGCGCCCCTGTCTGCCGACAGGCAGGCCCGCGTGCGACAGGTAATCCGCCGCCAGCAGCGCGAACTGGGTCGGCGTAAACACGGACGTGCTGACGGCGTCTGCCGGGTAGATCATCGGCATGATCGCATCTATGACGCCTGCCTGCGTCCAGCCCTGAGAGTCCTGGTAAAAGTCACTATAGCCCTCGAAATAACGTTCCCACCCCCAATAGTCCTGGTAGACCGGCCACACCGCTGCCGAAAGGCACAGGCCCGGCCGGAGCGAGATCACCTCCGAGTACACGCGACCGACGAGGAGCGTGACCTGCCGACGCTGCCACTCGGCGCGGGTGAGCGTGGGATCAAGGGCCTGTGCCGCCGTGTATCCGGCGTTGCTGAAGGGGTCGTAGGAATACTGGCGCCCAGGGTAGCGCACCAAGTCAAGGTGGATGCCATCCACATCGTAGCGCGTCACCAGGTCGGCGGTGACGGCGACAACCCGGTCTACCACGTCCGTGAGGGCAGGGGTGGCCCACAGATAGCCGGAGTTGAGCGTCTGTGTCACGCCGCTGTCGTCCACCACCCGCCAATCGTCCCAGGTGTAACTGTAGGAGAGCGTCCAGAACAGGGGTTGGGGGATGGCGGTGCTCAACGGCACAGTGGTGCTGAGCCACACCGGGTAGACGTTCACGTAGGCGTGCAATTCCAGGCTATAGGTGTAGGCGGCCTCGACCGCGATCTGGAGCGGGTCCCAGCCGGGATCCTGGCCCAACGTGCCGCTCAGCCGCGCGGCCCACGGCTCCAGGCCGGGCGTATAGAAGGCGTCGGCATTCCCGCGCACTTGGAAGAGGAGCACATTGAACCCGGCAGCGGCAGCGTTGGCGGCGAGCGTCTGCACGTCGGCGGGCGTGCTATAGTCCCAGCGGGTGACCCACAGGGCGCGCGCCTCAACCATCCGGCCCGCACTGCGCTGCGCCAGCGGCAGATAGGCGTAATGGTCGAACGTATCGGTGAGAGGAGTGTTCAATTGAACGCCCATCGAAACGGGGGGCGCGGGGAAGCGTGCCGGAGCAATTGGTGGCAGAGCCACGGCGTCCGCATAGCCGTGCTGGACGTACCAGGCCTGGTTGAGGCCGATCTGCGCGGCGAGGGCAAGTGGGTCGGGCGGCGGAGACTGGGCCACAGAGGCGTTCAATCGAGCAGCCGTACTGGTCAGCACCATCAGCAACGCCAGACACACCAGCGCCAGAAACACAGAGAGGCACAGACGACGCAACACGGACACCTATTCCGCCTCCCCTGGCTGAAAGATCGCGTCGGCGTGTTCCAGTAACGTCTGCGCCCGTTGTGGCGGCGTGTTCCTGGCCTCCAAATACTTCGCCAAAAGTTCGCGGTCGGTCAACTCTTCCGGCGCCAGGGTGCCCAAGCGTATCCGCGCCTCGCGCTCGACTTCGCGGGTGATGCTGCCCACGAAGTAGGCGTCGGCCAGGAGCGCACGCACGTCCCGGTCGCGCAGCAGGGTCTCCTGGTCGGCGCGCAGGTGCAGGATGAGGCGTACCACGGCGTCCAGCAGGCTATGCCGGGCGATCTCTTGCTGTAAGGCCATCAACGGGTTGGCCGCCTGGCGCACGTCGGCGCGCACGGTGACGAAGGGGCGGGCGTTCACCTCGATGAATTGCCACGTAGTTTCTCCACGCGCCAGTTCCACCCAGCAAAACCCCTTGGGCTGGCCTTCCTCGCCAAAATCAATCCGCTCCACGCTTCCGGCGTAGACGATGGGCGGGTAAGCATCGCCGTTGAGGCTCTGGTGCTGGTGGATATGGCCGAGCGCCACGTAATCCCACGCCGGGTCGGCCAGCGCGGATTTGAGCACGACTGCGTCGCGCCCGATCATCACGCTGCGTTCGGAACCATAGATCGCCCCGGAGATGCTCAGGTGAGCGACGAGCACGGCGGGGGTGTCCGGATCGAGTTGTTGCGCCAGCGCGCGGATGTTGTCTGTGACGACGCGCTGGAGTGCGCGGTCCAATTCTTCGACAGAGAGGCCGTGGTACTCGTCGCGGGCCATGAGGCGCTGGCGCACCGGGTAGGGGACGGTGGCGACCTGTACGGGGCCGCGGCGGGTCTCGATACGGTGGATGGCTTCTTCGTGGCCGACGGTGACGTTGGGCACGTCGAGCGTGCGAAAGATGTCCACGCTGGAAGCACGTTGCACCATTGCCGGCAGATCGTGATTGCCCACCAACAAAACGACCGGCACACCGGCGTCGGCCAGACGCTTGATGCGGCGGGCGAAGGCGCGCTGATAGGTGGAGCCTGGATCGGGGCGCTTGTAGGCGTCGCCGGCAAAGACCACCAGGTCTACCTCGTGCTCCAGCCCATACTCAATCAGTTCGTCGAAGCGGGCCAAAAAATCGCGCACGCGCTCGTTGACGCCGGTGGTCGGATCGAGCCGGCCATAGTTTTCCATGCCGACGTGCAGGTCGGCGAAGTGGAGGAGGCGGATTGTGTTCATTTGGATTGCTTTTTTGTGGCAGATGTATTATACTTGAATGCCGATGAACGAACCAGAGCCGATCAACCGCGAAGCGGTGCTTGTGTACCTCGACGGCGCCCGTGATGCGCTGCGTAGCGCTCGATACAACTTCGACGGCATCTTTTACGGCGTGGCTGTAAACCGGGCGTACTATGCTTTCTTCTACGTGGCTACGGCGCTGCTCCTGACATTGGACATTACACGAAGCAAGCATTCCGCCGTGCTGGCCGCCTTCCGCGAACGCTTTGTCAAGCCCGGCCTCTTTCCGGTCGAGGACAGCCATGCCTATGGAGAAGCCTTTGAGCTGCGCAACGTCACCGACTATGAAACGCTGGGACGGGTAGACGAGGCTCAGGCCCGCGCCGTCGTCGAAAACGCCGAGCGTTGTGAGGCTTACTTGACTGCGAAAGGGTATTTGTGAAAGCGCGCTCCTTGTCTCATCTGTCGCCCAACGACCGGGCAGCGGTCATGGAGTACGTGGTCCGCATACGGAGCCGCTTTCCTGACCGTATCCTCACTGTGACCATTTTCGGCTCCAGGGCTCGCGGAGAGGCCGACGCCGGGTCGGACACTGACTTGCTGGTGCTGGTGGACGCCGAGAGCCACGAACTCCGCTCCGAATTGTGGCGTATTGCCTCCGACGTTTCGCTCGAGCATAGCGTCGTGCTCTCGGTACGGGTGTTCAGTCAAGCCCGCTGGGCAGAGACACAGCGAATTCGTCTTCCCCTATATCGTGCGATTGCGGCAGAGGGGGTGCCTGTCCCCACTTGATCTATCCTCCGAGCACCCTCCTGCCACTACCGCTGTTGTTCCTCCCACCACGGCTGCCTAGCGGCTTACTACCGGCCAAGCCTTCATAATCAGCCTACTCCGCGTCCTCCCTACTACTTTCTCCTCGATTGGCTGGCGCGGGGCGTGCCATCGCGTCGTATTGTTCTCTTGCGTCCAGCAATTGGAGTTGAATGGGCAGCCGAGAAGGTAGCGTGCCGGTTTCGCCGGACAGCAACCGTTCGACCAATCCGTTCACCTGCTGCATCAGGACAGAAGCCTGCTGGTGACGATAGAAATCGGCGATCCATTCCTTGAGCTCTCGCCTGATCCCGTCGGATAGCGCCAGCGGATTGACGACAGGCAGATTGTCCAGTTCACGCGGTTCGACTTTGAGCGTGTTTCCCCCATAGGTCCTGCTGACAGAACGAAGCCGTGAAAGAGCAAAGTCGCTGTTCAACAATACCCACAATAGGTCGGTAGCCTCAGCCCTGAGCACGTACTCGTTGGGGTAGATCAACGCGAACATGTTCAATGGTCGCACACCAGCCTGGTTCAAGATGAAGCGTGGATTCCCTCTGGTCAAAATTGTGAAGAAGATAGCAGGAATGTCCCGTTGCTCCATCATGTACCATTTCTTGCGCGTCTGCACCAGGCTACGGCGATGGTAGCCTTTTCTTTCGCCTTCAGCCAGGTATGCCTGCAACTCTGGGTAACGGCTTACGTCGTCGCTGTTCAGGTAGAGAAGCCACACGTGTTTCCCGGCCTCAGAAAGCGCCTGCCAGCGCGCTTCGTCCAGAACGATGCCCTGAATCTCGCGGTTACGCTGCACTGTGCGCACTACGTAGGGTTCGAGCGAGAATTGCTTGACCTTCTGAGTTGGCAGCACAAAGAATTCATTTGCGCCGGTAGCAATGCCCCGAACCACTCGGGCCAGGGATTTGAGAGGAACGACAAGACCGCTGTGTCGCCACCCAATGTCGGAGGCTCTGGACACAGAAATCGAGAACCATTTGGGCACATCGAGCAAATCGTCCTGCGGCTGAATGACGAGCGAACCGAACGGGGGAGGGGTATTTTCAGTCTGTGTTGCATCCAGCCACTTTAACAACTCGCCAGTTGCGGGCATTGCATCGATTGTCAAGTGACGGACCTGGTTTTGCCGCTCGTAGCCTTTCTTGAACAGCAGGATTGACGCGCCTACGTCCACTTTGTGAAACGCGTTCATCCGATGGGAAAAGTGGATCACCGCTATAAGCGTTGTCTGTTGACACAGCACTCGTCTAGCAGCCTTGCCATAGCGAGCATCCAACACCTCCATCGGCACAATAACGGCTGCACGGGCACCTGCCGGCATCTCGGCGATCAACTTGAGCAGGAAATAGAACGCCAGCGTGCCTTGCCTGGAGACGTCTTGGTGTAGCCGTATCTTGAGAAATGCCTGGAGCGAATCCTTCAACTCCGAACTGATGTGATGATGGCGGGTGTACGGTGGATTGCAGACTATGGCATCAGCATCCGGCGGAATTGCTGTCTCGAGATAGTTCTGGACACCGAGCACAGGCAATAGGGGTGCCCCGTCTTTGGAGTCGGTCAGAAAGTTCGCCAGGGCAGCGTTCAACAGCAACGGGCTGATGTCACATCCGTAGAGTTGGGTGGCGTCGTCAGCGTGTTTCAGACGCCGAGAGGCGCTCAAGAGAAAACTCCCTGTTCCACAGCCGATGTCGGCAAGATAACGCGGGTGGTATTGTAGCAACCACGCTACCATCCAGTCGGCGATGCGTTCATCAGTCCAGAACTGCCCGATCTGGCGACGCCGGGATTGCGGAATGAGCGCACTATAGAATTCACCCCAGAAATTGAACGCTGCACCCTGGGATACCTCACGGACGGCATCAATCACGAACCGGGGTGGTTCTATGCCCAGTAAGTCTAACGGCGTGGCAAACACTTTGTCGGCAATGCCAAACACAGCCTGGCAAATCACTCTGTTGAACAACGCCTGGCGCACCAAAATGCGCTGGCCTGCTACGTCTGATGCGTCCCAGCCGTGAATGTCAGCCCAAGCAATGATCCTCGGGTCGAGTGGTTGCGACAAAGGCAGCCAGGTATCTGCCAGAGCATCTATTTGCCTAGCCAATGTCTTGAGCGTCAAGCGCGAATGACAATCTCTTCCGACCAACGCCCCTGCGACCAACGCATCAAAAAGTCGCTACCACGGAGGCGACGGGGGTTGATCACAAAATCGGTCACATCCTGTGCGAAACAGGGGACTCTATCCAACTCCCATATCAGTTCGTCGTTCGGGAGTTGAAGGTACAGATTGAACCAATCCGTCGGAACTGTGCTATACCCCCTCATCAAATCTCCTCCCCCTCCCCGCGCAAAACCCTCTTCCCCCGCGCCAGCGTCGCCTCCGGCGATTCGTCGCGCACGCCCAACGCGGCGTAGAATTCGGGCGTGCCGTAGGTGCGCGTCTTGACCACTACCGGCATCGGCACGGCGTGGCCCAGGATGAGCGCCTGCTGGCGCGTATCCAGCCGCGCCAGCACCTCGCGCAGCGCCGCGCCCCCGCTGATGCCGGAGAACACTGCGCGGATGTCCGCCTCGTCGTCCAGAAGGCACGTCACCCGCGTGCCGATCTGGCTCATCACTTCCGGGTCTATCCCACTGGGGCGCTGATCCACGATGAGGAGCGTGACGTTGTACTTGCGCAGTTCGCGGGCGATCACGCCAAAGATGGTGTGCCGCGCTACCGCCGGATCGAGAAACTTGTGCGCTTCCTCGATGGTGATGACGAGCGAACGCGGCTCCTCGCCTTCGCCGCCCTGTGCCGCTTCCTTGCGCTTGACGTAGTGTTCGTGGATGCGGCGGGTGATATAGTTGGCCACCAGGATGTAAGCCTCCAGGCTGCTGCCATAGCGGCCAAATTCCAGAACGACGTTCGCGCCGCGGTCGAGATAGTCGAGGATTTGCCGCACCGGGTCCTCGGTCACGTGCGGCTGCAAGAACTCGAAGCGGCGGAACAGCCCCAACTTGCGCTGGATGGCGCCCAGCGTCCCGCCGTGCAGCGTTCCCCTCTCCAGCGCATCGGCGAGATCGGCCAGCGAGTCTTCCTCATCCAGCAAGCGGGCGATCCAGCCCGGCCCCAGCCGCCGGTGCAGAAGGTAGAGCGCGCCCACCTGCACATCCGAAAGCGCCATCAGACTCGCCAGGCTGTCCACGTCCTCCGGCTCGATCTGGTCATAGCCGAGGCGCACGATGCCATCCACCTTGCTGCCGCGCCGCCGCGACGACTCCTCGTCCAACGTAAAGACCGAGACACGGTCGTGGAACAGTTGCCGCAGCCCCTTGACTTCCTGGCGGGCCTCGTCCTGGCTCTTCCAGCCGTACTCGTTGTGCATGTCGAACACCAGGTTGACCGCTTCGCCCCAGCGGATCAGCCCGGCCAGCAGCGTGCGGGTGAGGAAGGTCTTGCCGGTGCCGGTCTTGCCGAACACGCCTGCCGAGCGTTCGACGAACCGGCGCAGGTCGAGCGCCACATGCACGCCCTCCATCTCCAGCGGATCGCCGATGTAAAAGTAGCCTGGCTGCTCCTCCTGCCCAAAGACGAGAGCGACCTCCTCCTCGCTGGCCGGGTAGACCGGGGCGAAATGGGCGGGGATGGTCTTGACCGGCTTGGGCTCTGTAGCCCCCTCATCGAGGACGAGCATCGGGGCGATGTGGATGCGGCCAAAGACGGCCGTGCCCTGATAGACGCGCGCCAGGAATGGATCGGACGTGTCGGGCGGGGCTTTTTCGATCAGCGGGTTGAGCGCGTCCAGTTGCACGTCGGTGATGATGGAAAAGAAGCGCCGGCCGGTAGCCCCGCGCACGACGACGTAACGGCCCACGGCCAAGCCTTCGATGACGGTGGTGGGATCGAGTTTGACATCGAGGCCCCTAGCGAGGCTGCCGGCGACGACGATGCCCAATCGCGGGGCGGGCGGCGGTTCAGCACGGCGCGGGCCGAAGAAGGCCTCGAGTTCCTCTTCGGGGGACCGGGCACTCATTGAACCACCTCCAGGGCGCCGGTACGTTGCAGATATGCAATGATCTGCTGACTGAATTCCCGTAGGTCGGCGCAGCCTTGTATGAGGTTCTTGTACAGTTGTGCCGGATCGACCGTCAGATAAGCGTGTACAAGGAGATTACGGAACCCGGCCAGTGGAGCCAGGCGGTGCGCGAACTCGGCGGACAATACACCTTCCCTATCCAGACTTTCGCTGGCTTCCCGATAGTCCTGGACGCGCGCGTGAAAATCCGCCGAGACAATGTGGGTAGCAATGTCTACGACGACCTGAGCGGCTAGTTGCAGGCTGTGCTGGGCCGCACGATATTTCACAAAGTCGGTGGTCAGTTCGTGGAGAGAATACTGGGCGTAATAATCCAATTCGGTCAGGTAAGCCTTCAGGGCTTCCAATCGATCTAGAACACTATTGACGTCTACCATCAAACGCTCCTCCCGGTCGCCGATCCAAAGTATTGCAGAACGTATTTATACTTGATTCGACGTAGAGGTTCAGTGTCTATGTAATCCCGCAACGTCTGTGTCTCGAAACGCACGCGCACGGACTCGTCGGCGCAATAGAGCAACCGGCCGTGGTAGTAGACACGGTGGCGCAGGAGCGGTGGCGCTTTACCCAGGTCTACTACACACACATCATCGCGGTGGAACACGCTACCCAGTTCGCCGATGAGACGCAATAACCTGTCGAACCGCTCGTCGGCCGGCACGTCGGGGCCGAAAAGCACGGCCACGTCTACGTCCGAAAGCGGCCCGGCGTCGCCGCGAGCCTGTGAGCCATAGAGATAGGCCAGGGCGACGCCGTTGCGTGTGAACGTCTCGTCTAGCGCCTGCCGATATTGTTCCAGGTTCTCCAGCGGGCCGCTCATCCCTCAGCATCCTCCTTCAGCAGGCCACGCTCACGGAGGAAGCGCTCCAGGCGGGCAACGACGCGTTCGGCTTTCTCCAGTACCTCCCGTGTCTTTTCCACAGTGAATTTGACATTGAAGCGATAATCGGCACGCTCTCGCCACTCGCGGGCCTCCTTGTAGAAAACACCGAACTCCGGCTCGATATAGCCCGGCTTGATCAGGTACTCGTGGAAAGCCGATTCGACCGCCGAGTGCTTGTGTCGCTCCTGGCCCAACAACGCCAGTGCCACTGTGGAGATATGGAAGACGGCATAGTATGCACGGTTGAGTGCCAACCGATGGCTGCCCACGTCGAGCGCCCGGTGAGCATCGGCCAGATCCTCATAAGCCTGCTCCAGTCGCTCCCGCAGATAATCTTCATAGGTACCATAGTCCTCGTCTAAGCCCGCGTCATAGACCGCCCGCTCTTCTGTGACGTTCAAAGGCTCGACAACGGATAGCCAGAGATCTACTCCCTCGCTCATGATATTCTTATAGATCAACTCTTGCCGGGCGCGCATCTGGGCAAAACGCCAGGCGCTGACCACATACTCGCACAGCAAGACGCCGTGCTCCAGGTTGAGGGCGTAGGCGATTTCACCGACCGCTTTCGCCAACGCGTCATCGCCGTCGCGGGTCACAATCAGCAGGTCTATGTCCGATTCTGCATCAGAATCGCCGCGCGCCTTGGAACCGAAGAGCCAGACGTGGGCGATGCGCGCGCCGAATTGCTCCCGCAAACGGGAGAGGAACTCGGCCAGCACGTTTCGTTCGTGAGGCGACAGATGTCGCAGGCGAGGGTGATCAAGCATACTCTTCATGCAGGATGTCCAGCAACGCCGGCTCGAATTCCTCCGGCTTGACCGGCAGGTCGCGCAACGTCCGGCTCACCCGCGCAGAGTGACGATGGTAGTTGGGGCGACCATTCAGCGCCATCACGATATCCACGATCAGATTGTTGATCGCGCGCAGATCCAAGCCAACCCATTCTTCCCGTCGAGCGTACTTTCAAGTCGCCTCTTCAAGCGGCTTGCAGCCGCCGCAATAGCCCCTCCAACCGCACCGGGTCTCCCGCCAGCAACCGGGCCAGTTCGCGCCCGGCTGCGATCAGGAACGCGGCTCGCTCGCTCTCCGGCCGGACAGCGGCAGCAGTGCGCAGGCTGGCGGCTAGGAGTTCATCAGCCGGTGCCTCGCGCGCTTCCAACACCAGGCGGAAGTAGTCGAAGCGGGCAGTGAAGGCGCGCACCTCTTCGTCGGTGCACTGGTAAAGCCACTCGAGCGCCACCGGCGGCTGTGCCGGCAGGCAGTGGCGGATCGCCTGACCATCTCCGCAGCCCACCGCCAGCACGCTGACCTCGATGGGCATCTGGCGGTTCTCGCGCTGGTCGCGGACGGTCTCGTCGGAGGGATTGGTACTGATCAACTGGCGCACGAAGGGATCATCCTCCACGCTCACGTCGTAGATCAGGCCGTAGATCGTGCTGCCGGGCGCGTGGCCCTGAGCACGCACGAAGGAACCGAAAGTGGGAACGTCGGGCTGCATTACCGTGCAGCCGATGGCAAAGCCGCACGTCCCGGCGCGCAGCACGCGCCCGACTTGTAGATTTCGCTTACTCATCATCTCGTTCACCCCACTGATCCGTCACAACGGCGCATTGTCTTTAAGTACATTTATGGTATACTACAAGCGCTCTGGGATGCCAGGCAGGAGTAGAATCATGACTACCACGATGACGTTACGAGTGGAACCACCCACCGATCGGGTACTGCGTATTCCTTTGCCTCCTGACACGCCACAAGTGCCCCTGGAAGTGGTCGTTGTCATTACTCCTTCTCGGCCCCACATCCCCATAACCGATCTGGCCGGACGATGGAAGGCTTACTTCCCTTCCGACTTTGACCTAGACGGCGCGCTGCATGAAATCCGGCACGAATGGGAAAAGGAGTGGACCGGAACGGCATGAGCGACAACCTGTACGTTGTAGACACTCATGCGCTGTTCTGGTACCTGGTCCGCTCCCCCAAACTGTCCGAGGTAGGGGAGCAGATCTTCCAAAAGGCGTTTGCCGGAGAGGTCACGCTCGTCTTGTCACCCATCGTCCTGCTAGAGTTATACGGCCTGGCTCGCAAAGTGAATGCTCCCTTCGACTTTGCAGCCGAACTGGCGTTGTTTGAGCAGCCCCCTTTCTCCATCGAGCCCATCACCTCGGCCGACTTGCGCTTGCTCGACCGTCTGAGCAACATCCCCGAACTGCACGACCGGCTCATTGCCGCAACTGCTCTGCGCCTTGACGCGCCGGTTCTCACGTGCGATCCGGCCCTCAGAGCCTGCCCCGAAATAACGAGCATCTGGTAGGGGTCTTTCACGCGCCCTTATAGCCGGTATCTCTGCCTGCCCCGTCGCGTCAGCGTCTTGTAGTACTGCTTGGGCGAAAGCGCCGTGCGCAATCCAGCGCGCAGAAGCGCCGTCGCCACCATCTCCTCGAACGCCTCGCGTTCCGGCCCGCCGATGAAAGCCAACTCGTCCGCGCGGGCCAGCGCGTAGGGATAATCGCCGGTGATGCGCGCCTGAACGACGATTGCGCCGTGCGCCAGCGCCAGGAGACCGGCGTCCTGGACCACCCATGCCGGCACCTCGACCCGCGCAATGACCGGCTCGCGCCCCTCCTCGGCCACGTTCAAGTAAAAAAAGTGCACGCCGTGGCCGGATGGCGTATAGTACCTGTCGTTGATCGGCGACGGGTGGGCGAAAACCGCCGAGCGGGCACCCGCCGGTAGATACGCGAACAGCACACGGTCGGGTAGCCGCTCCAGCGGGTTGGGCTCCTGAGAGGCGCGATTGAGGTCGCCGTCTACGCTCGCCAGGTGCAGCAGCCGCGTGACCTCGCCACGACGCGGGCGGCTGATGAAGGCGGCCACGGCGGCGCCGCCCCGACGAATGCGGTCGAGTTGGTCGAGATAGGCCACCACTTTGGCGCGCTGCCAGGCTTCCGGGCGTTCTTCGAGCACCCAGAGGATGAGCGTGCCGTCCACCAGCGCCAGGGTGGGCCCAACCGGTTCCGCAGCGCACAGGTCGGCCAGGCAGATGATTTCGGCCAGGTCGCGCCGCACGTCGAGCAGGTTGCCGGCCACGAGCAGGCCGTTCTCGTACAGATCGGCTTCGGTGTACCCCAACGTCGGTTCGCTCCGGGCCATGGGTGACTCGCCGCTGCCGTGCCGGTAGACCAGGCTGCCGACGTTGATCAGGTAATAGAGCGCGGCGCTGTGGCGGTCGGGCTGGATGAGCGAGCCGTCGGCGGCGACGACGGTGAAACGTTCCGGCATGGGAGGCAGGGTATGGACGGCGTCGAGCGGTTCGTCGGTTGGGATCGCGGTTTGGCCCAAGAGGCGGGCAGGGTGCCGCAGCCGCTCGCCCTGGTCGGCGTACTCGGCCAACCAACGCCGCGCCAAGGCCAGCAGGTCGGCCTGCTCGCGCTCGCGGGCGGCCAGTTCCCGGCCCAGTGCCTGCACCTGGGTGGTGAGTTTGCTCAGTTCAAGCGTCACACCTGCCCTCCCTCAAGTACGATTATACTTGAGGGACAGGGCACTGGCAAGCAGAGCCCCCTCAGGTCGCTTCAGGGATAGGTGTGACGACGACCTTACTGCCTACGTTGAGAAAGACGAGCAGTGCCTGTGGCCGCTCGCCCAACAGATGGGTGATCGCGGCGACATATTCCCGTACCTGCTCATCGTACCTCTCCTCCCGGATGTGGGTTGCGAGGTCGGCCTGAGCGCGTACTTCGTCGGTCTTGAATTCGAGGAGCGTCCAGCCGTCATCCAGGCGTGCCAGCAGGTCTATGATGCCGCTCTTGAGGGCGCCGTTCATTTCGACGGCATAGGGGACTTCGTGACGGCGCTCGGCCTGCGCCAGCGCGGCGTAGAGAGGGTGTGCCTGGAAGCGTGCAAGCAGACGGCGGGCTTCGCCGATGGTACGGTGAATTTCCTGTGGATCGGTCAGGCCGGCTTCCAGAGCGTAGGGGCGCAGAAAATCCTCCAGGCCCGCTTGGTCGGGAAACCGCCAGTAGCGCAGGGCAGCATGCACCAGTGTGCCGACGACCCAGGCTGGGCCCACAGGCCGCCGGGCGGTGGGCACCACGCGCCAGACGCGCGGTGGCGGCTCGGCCTCGCGCACGGCGAGTTTGGGGTCGGGGCCCGCCGACAGGGCGACGAGCGGTGCAACTATATCCTGAGAGAGAGGTGTCGCTCTGCCTTCTTGTTTCCTTGCCTCTTTGTCTCGCCGCTTCTCTTCACGGTATGGATAGAGCACACATGCGACGTCGTCCGCTGGCGGCAGCCCATGCGCCTCGGTCGGTGTCCCGGCGATCTTGCAAGTGTCAAGCCCGACAGCCTCGCCTAGCCACTTGAGCCAGCCGGCCAGGCTCAATGTACCATCTTTCTTGATGCGGGTGTGCGCGCTGACGAGGAGTTTCTCCTGGGCGCGGGTCGCGGCGACGTAGAGCAAGCGGCGGCTCTCGGCCTCGTCGCGGGCTTTGTCGTGTAGCCGGGCCAGTTGATATGCCGCCGGGCAACGCTTCTCCTCTGCACGTTCGTCGCCACGCAGCGCCGCCAAGCGGCTCTTCTCTGCCTGCCACAAGTCGAACGTCACGCCCAAGCGTTCGTCGAGGAAAACGGCCGGTGACTGGGAGTGACCGGCGTAGGCGGCATCGGCGATGACGACGACCGGGAATTCCAGCCCCTTGGCCTTGTGCACCGTCATCAGTTGAACAGCGCTGCCGGCCTCGGTGGGGGCCTCGCTTTCGCGGGCGCCGGCGTCGCGCAGTGTCTGGACATACTCGGCGAACTCGCGCACGCTGACCAGACCGCTCGTGTGCGCGTCGGTCAGGAGTTTATCCAGGTTGCGCACCGCGCGCGGCCCGCCTGTGGCCTGCAACGCGGCGCGATAGCCGGTCTCATCCAGCAGCCGCTTGAGCAGCGCGGCGACCGAGACGCGCCCCGCCAGGTGGTGCAGCGTCTCGATGACCTCGCAGGCCCGCCTGGCGCGCGGCAACTCTGCCGGTGGCAGGATCTCGGCGAGCGTCGGATCGCTCAGCGTCTCCCAGATCGAGCGCGGCTGCGGCGAGGCCGAAGGGGGAAAGCGCAACAGGTAGAGTGCAGCGTCGCTCAAGCCGATCGCCGGGGAGCGCAAAAAGCCCACCAACGCCAGATCGTCGGTGGGATCGGCCACTGCCGCCAGCGCGTTGAGCGCGATGCGCACCTCGGGCCGCTCGTAAAAACCGCGCCCGGCTACGGTGACGAAGGGGATGCCGGCTCGCTCCAGCGCATCCTCGTAGACCGGGAACGAGGTCGAGGCGCGGAACAGGAGCGCCACATCTCCCCACTCGACTCCTTCCCGGGCGTGCAGTTCGAGCAGCCGCGCGGCCAACGCATCCGCCGCTATCCGACGACCATCGCCGGCTGCCTCTTCCACTTCCCTGACCATCTCGTCCCCGCTGTCGGCCACGTTGTCTGCCGTCCGATGATCCTCGGCCTTGGCTTGCATCACGCCGAGGAGGAACTCGATGAACGGCGCCGCGATGCCCGGGCGTGGCTCGGGGCGATCCGCTTTCAGCGGCGCGAAGGGCGTTTCGTATGGACGGCCCGGCCGCGCGACCATAATCGGCTTGAGCAGATGCTCGGTGGCTTCGATCAACGGCGCGTGCGCCCGGTAGGTGCGGTCGAGCGCGATCACCTGGCCGCCTGCGCACTCGATATCGTCTTGCACTTGGCGGAAGACGGTCACGTCGGCCCCACGGAAGCGGTAGATGGATTGTTTGGGGTCGCCGACGATGAAGAGTGATGCGCGATTGGAGTGAGAGGCGTGAGGGGTGAAGCCGGTGAGGGAATAGATAATCCGGCGCTGGCGCTCGTTGGTATCCTGGAACTCGTCTACCAGGACGGCGCGGATAGTCGCTTGCCAGTGCATACGCACGCTTTCGTCGCGTAACAGTTCCAACGCCCCGGCTTCCAAGTCGTCAAAGTCGAGCGCGTGCTCTGCCCGACGCGCTTGGGCGTAGGCATCCAGTGCGCGTTGGTACGCTGCGTGCAGTGCTCCGACCAGTCCGGTGACGTGTTCATCGAGCCACATGGCCGACTTGTCGGAATCGGCCAGCGGGGCGAGCCGCTCGTCAAAGTAGGCCCGCAGGGCGCGCATCGTCTCCTTGGCCGCATCCAGTGTATCGCCGGGCCAGTTGGCCTTGCGGCCCACGTTGGTCACGGCGGCGCGCCGCAGCGCCGTCAGTTCCGCCAGCATTGCATCCACGTCGTCGCGCCGGAGCGCGGCGACGGTTTGTTCTGCGCGGGCCAGCACGGCCCGGCGGGCGACCTCCATCCGGTCGTCGGGATCATCGGCACACAGGCTGGCCAGATGGGCGAGAAACCCTTGCCACTCTGGGTCGTCCAACTGCGCTGAGAGCCAATTCCTCACCGCTACTTTCCAGTGCTGCAAAGGGTCGCTGCCCAACCACTCGAAGGCCGGAGCGGCGTCCAGCCGCCTTTCCAGCAGGGCCGCGAGCACCGCGCGCAAACGGTGTTCCTCCAGCGCGGCGAACAGGCGGGAGGCATCCTTGTCGGCGGCGGCCCAGGCCAGCGCGTCTTCGACTGCCCGCGCGCGCAGCACGGCTGCGCGTCCTTCCTCCAGGACGCCAAAGCCCGGCGCAAAGCCCAGGCGCGTGGCTTCGACGGGGTGCTCGCGCAGGATTTGGGCGCACAGGCTGTGGATGGTGCCGATGCGCGCCGCATCCAGGTCGGCGAAGGCTTGTTGCCAGGAGACCTCCGAGGTCTCAGAGACCCCGGAGGTCGCTAGCCAACTGGCGATGGTTTGGCGGATGCGGGTGCGCATCTCGCGGGCAGCCTTGTCGGTGAAGGTGATGGCGACGATGGAGCGTAGCGGCAGGCCCGCCTCCAGCAGGGCCAGGTAGCGCGCGACCAATGTGCGCGTCTTGCCGGAGCCGGCCCCGGCGGTGACGACCAGGTCGCCGCTCGCCGTAGCAGCCTGACGCTGAGACGCTTCGAGTCCGAGAAGATCGAGAATGCCCATTTGATGGTTTACGGCTTTGCTAATAAGTTGCGCGCCGCCGTGCGCTCAAAGCGCACGGCTGAACACGATGCAAGCCCTGCGGGCTGATTTTCGTGAAAGGCCCGGAATCCGGATTCCGGGCTTCGATGCACACCGGAATCCCGAACTTGTTCGGGTCCTGAACTTGTTCGGGGAGCGGGCGCGCTGGGCGATGAAGCCGAATATTTCGACTGGTACGCAGCCAAACGTGGCCTGGATCTGTGGGAGCGGCGAGTGCACATCTTGTCTGGGATACGGGTTTGAACGCGCGCGATTACTAAGCCTGCAAGCCGCCATTCATGCCGCGCCGCACGTACTTGACTCGGATATGCGGTTCGAGGAGATTGATGTCAATGAGTGTTACGTGAGGGGCGTTCTCTCGTTGATGGGCGGGTTTGAACTGTATATCGCGGAATACGTTATCACCACGCCGACTATCGCACGCCCCAAGTATCGTTACCACTTGCAGACCTCCGATGGTTCACTAGTCAGCCGCTGGGACAACGCTCCCCGTCATCCCAGTGTCTCGACTTTCCCCGATCATCGTCACGACGCTTACGGCGGGATTCATCCCGCCAGGCCGATGAGCGTGCCCGATGTACTGGACGCCTCGCTCGAGTTCATCATGCCTGCGCAGGCATAACACCCTACCATGCCTTGGGCTTGTAGTGCTCGCAAAATGATAGAGCCGGACAAAAAGGCGGGCAGCCCTCTTGCGGGGGCCGGGGCGCGAACTCTCCACGGCGCACGGCGGCGGCGATCGCTAGGGCGTACTCGACCGCCTTCTCGATGGCCCCGCTTACGCCGCCCTCGTAGTTCTCCAGCCGCAGGCTGCTGGGCCTGGCCGAACCGACGTGCCAGTAGAAGCCACCGGCAACCTCTGCGCCGAGCGCTTCTCGTGCAGCCAGCGCATAGAGCGGCAGTTGTAGCCGATGGCCCTCGGTCAGGTCGCGGGCCGAGATGGCGGTCGAGCCGGCCTTGTAGTCAATCACCCGCAGCCGCCCCCCTGGCGCCCGGTCAATCCGGTCAATGTATCCGCGTATCCGCAAGGGCAAGCCTCCTGCCCGCTCCAGGACGAGCGGCGGTTTGTCTTTCAGCCCAAAGGGCAACTCTTGCGCCGATGGCCGATATTCGCCGGCGGCCTCGATCAGCGCGTCGAGCGTGCGACGCAGCACGCGGGTCAACTCTTCTTGCTGGCGCTCCCACAGCGGCGAGGGGCGGAAGCCATAGTCGTGCGGCGCAGCCTCATAGATCTCGCGGGCCACGGTGGGCAACTCGGCGCGCAACCGCTCAGGGTCACCTTCGGGCATGCGGGCATAGAGCCGCTCCAATACTCGGTGGTAGATATTGCCGAGCGTCAGCACATCGAATCCAACCCGAGGCGGCTCGCGCGGCGCCAATTCCATCACATAAGCGGCCCAGAAGTAGAAGGGGCACTTGGCATAGGTTTCCAGGCGGCTGCTCGACCAGGGCCTTTCGGGGCCGAAACGCCCGCCCAGTTGCGCCGCAAGCGAGGTCAGATCGCCAGGCGGCGACGGGGACGTGATAGCCGCAGGGTTGCCGAGTTCCTGTTCCGAGGCCGGGTCGCTCACGGGGTCTGTGGGACGGATGTGGAGGAGAGGAGCATCGGGGAACAGGGCTTGTACAGTCAGCCAGTACGGCGAGGGCTCCCAGGGCTGGCCGTCGTCGGCCAGGTAGGGGCGGCACAGGAGCAGCCGGCGGCGGGCGCGGGTGACGGCGTGGTAAAAGAGCGTCACCGCATCCCCCTGCAAGCGCGGCTCGACGGCAAAGCCGCGCTCCCGCAGCCAAGCGCGGTCGGATTCGCGTAACAGGACGTCCTCTTGCTCGGCGCAGGGGAACTCGCCTTCAGCCAGCCCCAGCACGGCGACAGAATCGAAGGTCAGCCCGCGCGCTTGCAAAGCCGAGGCCACGAGAATGGCTTCTCCTTCGACCGGCACGTGGTAGGTCGCGCTTTCGACGGCCTGGACGAGTTCGGCGAGGAATTCGTTGTAAGGCAGGATGCCATCCCGCTCTACTTTAAGCAAGGCGTCGGCCAACGCCAGGCCACGTAGGATGTCTTTGAAGACGCGGAGGGCAGCCACGTCGCGTTCGGCGGTGGCGGGGTTTTCTCGCGCGCGGGCGACGAGGCAGAGGGATTTTCCGCCCCTGTTTGTAGGAGCGGCTGAGTCGCCACTACGAACGGCTCTCGTAGGTGACAGCGCCGGGTCGTCTCCGATGAGTTCCTCGATCCACACGATATACTCGCGCAAGGTGGCTTGGGACGGCGGCGTGATGCGCGCCACGATGGCATCAAAGACGGCGGCGAGCCGCTCTGCCTCTGGGCCGGTAGGCAGATAGCGCGGCGCAGCGTCCTCCACATCATCTATCTCTTCGTCCTGTTCGGGCTTGCGCTCGGCTAAACGGCGGAGTGTTTCGCGCCACTGCTCACGTCCATCAGGCCCGCCCACAACCTTGCCCGCGCGCGCCACAGCATCTAAGCGGACGGCATCGCCCGGCTGCAAGCCCGAACTGCTCCAATCAAAGTACGGACTGGTCAGCGCGTCGAGCATAGCGCGCGGCATCCATCCGCCCGGCTCTAGCCCCAGCAGGTTCAGCAACGCCGCCACGGCCGGATTGGTGCCCAAATCGGCAGCGGAGATGAAGCGCAGTGGCATACCGAACTCAGCGGCGACCTCTTCCAGAAATGGGCGGTAGGGCGTCACATCGCGGGCAACGACGGCGGTTTCTGCGATCGGCACGTGCTCGCGGACGATGCGTGTCTTGAGCCAGCGCAGCGCCTCACGGGCTTCGGCGGCGCGGTTCTGGGCCTCGAGGAATGTGAGCGCGTCACCTGCGGCAAGCGGCGGTGCGTTGGGTTCGAAGAGGTTCTGTTCGAGATGGGCAAGGGGTAAACAAGTAGACAAGGAACAGGTAGACAAGGGGGTAAGTTCCACGTCGAGTGTTTCAACCAGTGCAGCGCGGGCACGGGCGAGACGGCGGTGGGCCTGGCGGTTGGGGTTTTGCAAGTCGCCGGTGAGGGTGACGATGGTGTCGGCAGCGCGGCGGGCCAGCAGGCGCAGGATATGCAATTGGGTGGGGTTGAACTCGTCAAAGCCATCTACCACGAGCAATCCCAGGTCAGAAAAGAGCGCGGGGTCTTTCTCCAGCGCGATGGCTGCCAGCCACCCCTGGCCGTCGGCATCCATCCAACCGTTCTCGATCAGCCACGCCTGGTAAGCGGCATAGATGCGCGCCAGTTCGGCCAGGCGACCATCACCCCGGCTCTCTTCCTGGGGAGAGGGGGAAAAGGCACACTCAAGGTCTTCTGGGAAGACGCGGGCGCGCTTGAGTTCACCGAAGAGGTCGGCGAGGAGGCGTGCAAAGCCGGGCGAGTCGCGCAGTGGCGCGTGGTATGGCAATTGGCCGGCGTCGCATAGCCGCACAACGATATGTCGGATCAGGTGGTGGCGAACGGCGGGCGGCAAACGTGGCAAGTGCCCGTCACCTCCGGGGCAGCGGGCATCTTGGGCCAGTGCCAGCACGTCGGCGTACAGGTCGTAAAAGGTCTGTACCTCGACGCCCAGCGCGCCACCGGCCTGGGCCAGGCGTCGGCGCAGCGCCTGCGCCTGCGCCTTGTCGGGCACCAGGACGCGGGCGGGCACGAGCGGCGGCAGGGCACGCAGGCGTGCGATGGTGTAGGCGGTCTTGCCGTGGGCAGCGGGAGCGAGAAGAATCTCGATGGCCACCTCACGCTCCGGGTAGGGCAGACTGCTCACCACCTGCCGGCAGCGGCGCGCCGGTTGCCACATCGGTCAACTTTTCGCCGAAGCATGTCCCCCCTTGTGCAAATCGTGGCTGAGGAGCGTTCTTCACATGCCCATCTCCACCACTTTCTGCCGCCCCAGGTCGATCACCTCCTGGATGGTGGCGATAAAGCCTTCGGCGGCCTGGACGCTGGGCGGCGGGGCTTCCTCCTCGCCCTCGGCCGGCGGGGCGGTGAGTGCGCGCACGCGATCCACCCGTGCCGCCAGATCGGCGGGGATGCGGCCGGGGGCGACCAGTTCCGCTTCTACCAGGCGCGGGGAAGGGAGTTCCTCGCCGGGGGACTTGTCCTGTACCAGTGCCAGGTGCGCGCTCAGGGCCCAGCCTAGCGCCTGGCGCAGCGGGCGCATCACTTCCTCCGGGAAACCGCCTTGCAGGACAACGGAGGCCAACTTGAGCCGCTTGTCAGCAGCGTCAAAGCCCTCGCTGGCGCGGCGCAACCGTTTCTCCAGCGCCTTGCGCTCGTCGGCGCGCGCCGGGGCCGGGATGGCCGGGGCGCGGTAGACGGTCGCCTCGGCCTCCGTCTGCTCCATCAGCCCGCCGGTGAGGGCAGCGAGCGCGCGATAGCCTTCCTGCTCCATCAGCAAAAGGCCCGGCGCGGGCAGGTCGCCATAGTACTCTTTCAGCATACTCTCGACCTGCGGGCGCAGTTTGGCCGGGTCGCTATCTACCACGACGAGCACATTGCCGTCGGCCGGAGCGCCGGCAAGTTGCGGAGCCTGCCGCACCAGCAGGACGCGGCCGGGGTAGCGCCCTACCAGCAGGTTGGCAAAGCCCTGCAGCGTGGGTGCGGGCGGTGCCTCTTCGGGCGCCGCCTCTTCAGCAGCGGTGGGCGTCAGCACCAGTTCTGGCGCGACAGCCTGCGTGCCCAGCAGCACTTCGAGCCGCTGCAAGACGCTCTGGCCGGCATCGGTAAAAGAGAGATCGGTGACGGTGCTATCTTCGTTGAGCGCGGCATCGAACACGGCCCGTTTGGCAGCCAGCGTATCGAGGATGCGCTCCTCGATGGTGCCCTTGGCGATCAGGTTGACGACGTTGACCGGGTGGCGCTGGCCGTGACGGTGCGCGCGGGCAATGCGCTGATCCAGTACGGCCGGATTCCACGGCAGGTCGAGGTTGATGACCATGCTGGCCGCCTGCAAGTTCAGCCCCACACCGCCGGCATCGGTGGAGAGGAACACCTTGCACTGCGGATCCTCGAAAAAGCGGGTGATGAGCGCGCCGCGTTTGGCCGAAGGCACGTCGCCGGTCAGTTTGACCCAGCCCAACTTGAGCCGCTCCAATACCGGCTCGGTGAAGGCGAGCATGGTGGACCACTGGCTGAAGAGGATGGCCTTGTGGCCGTTGGACGCGACCTCTTCGCCGAGGATCTCGCGCAGTTCGCGCAACTTGGGCGCGGTCTGCTCGCGCTCGTGCGGCTTGATCTCGGGGTCGTGCAGTGCCAGCGCGTTGCAGATCAGGCGCATCTTGACCAACGCGCCCAGCAGGATCTTGTGCTCGTCCGGTGTCAGAGGGCGGCGTTTGGCCTGCGCCATCAGCCTGGCCACCGTGGCCTCGTACTCGCTGTAGGCGCCCCACTGTGGGTCGGTCATCTCGACGAAAAAGTTGCTATCAATGCGCTCCGGCAGGTCGAGCAGCACTTGATCGCGCACGCGGCGCAGCACATAAGGCGCGATACGGTGGCGCAGTTCGTCCAGGTTCTTGTAACCCAGCACTTTGTAGGAGCCGGAGGGCCGCCGCTCGACCTCGTAGTAACGTTGGTTGAAGAGCCACAGGGGCCCCAGAATGGTCGGGTCAATGAACTGGAAGACAGAATACAGTTCGTCGAGACGGTTCTCCAGCGGGGTGCCGGTGAGGACAAAGGCATACGGGCTGCGCAGCCGCTTGACGACATCGGCGGTCTTGGTGCGCCAGTTCTTGATGCGCTGCGCCTCGTCGAGGATGACCAGGTCGAACTCTTGCCGGGCGATCTCTTCCTCATCGTGACGCACCAGTTCATAGTTGACGATGGTGAAGAACTGGGGTTCGCGGTACATCCTGCGGCGCTCGATCGGGTTGCCCTCGACAACCTGCACCGAGAGGGAGGTAAAGCGACGGATCTCGCGCGCCCACTGGTGTTTGAGTGAGGCCGGGGTGACGACGAGCACGTGCTCGATATCGCGCAGTTGTTTGAGTAACGCGGCGGCGGCGATAGCCTGGACGGTCTTGCCCAGGCCCATGTCGTCGGCCAGCAGCACGCGCCGCCCAAAGGCCAGGTGAAGCACACCTTCTTCCTGGAAACTATAGAGCGGTGTCGAGATGACATTGAGCGAGCGGTTGCCCTGCTTCACTTGCTCAAGGAACCACTGCTTTTGCTGCTGCACCGCCTCGATGTCCTGCTGGTTCTTCAGATGATCGTGCACTGCCGGATCAATGTGCAGTTGCCTGCGTTCACGGGGCGGCAGCCGGTTCAGTTCACCCAGTAGCGAGGGCAGGCTCTGCGTGACATGGCCCTGGAGGACGCCCTCGGCGTCGAAGTAACGCGCCAGCAGATCGCGCAGCCGTTCGTTCTTGGGCAACGGCAGCGTGACACGCACCGTGGTGCGCTCGGCGTGATGGACGTACATCTGCGTGATCGGCGGGGCCTGGGCGATCAACTCGTCCCAACGGTCGGCGAACTCTTTTTGCAGGTTCGCCAGCACTCCCTCGATGTGCTTGCAGGTGCCGACGGTGCTGGTGCGATAGTCGGGGCAGGTGCAGGTGTTGAGCCGCCCGGTGAGCGAGCGGATCTGGACGGTGTAGGTGCGTTTGGATGCAGAGGTCACCTCGAACGTGCTATAGACGGGATGACGGCCGCGGTTGACGATCTTGGCGATCTCTTCCAGGCCGCGCTTGCGGCGGCGCTCGATCTGTTCCTGGAGCAAATCCATCTGTCGTTCGTCTGTGCTGTTCACGGGGACCTCCTCAAAAGCAGACATTTCGCCAGCAGGACAAAACGCCATGTGGTCCTACGGGACGCCCATATTATTATACCAAACCCGCCGGAAATCGAAAGCCATCGGGTCGCGCAGTCTCGCTATGAAAGCGCGACTACTTGCGCCCACACCGTCTAGAAGTATAATGACGCTAACGATGCTCAAGAAACTGAACGTCTCCGAGGTGGCTGCACAACTGGACAGGCCGTTCTCGACGATGCACGTCGCTGTCGTGGGTGACATTCTCGTCAGTATCTACATCTGCCAGGGAATGCTGGAATGGCATCAGCACCTCGACAACGACGAACTGTTCTGGGTGTATGAAGGGACGATGCTGTTGGAGAGCGAGTGGGGCGAGGTGCGCTTGCGCCCAGGCGAGTTGGCCGTCGTGCCCAAGGGCGTCGGGCATCGCTCGAGTTCCGGTATACGTGCCAGCGTACTGCTCCTGCGCTGTGGCTTTGCCCCCGAGCGCAAGAACGGCCGTCGCCGTCTGTACGCTATAGCCGGCGAGTCGAGCCTGGTACGCTTCAGCCTCCACCAGACGCTGCAGACGCTCGCCTCGCCGCTGCGCTTCCAAACTGTCACCTTCATCGAGGGGTCCGCCGTGCAGGTGGCGTCGGGCGAGGGCACCTGGCCGGTAGAGATCCCCGCCACCCACGATCTACTGCTCCTGGTCTTGCGCGGCACGGCAACCGTGCGCACATCCGCAAGCATGCTGCACATGCATCCCGGCGATTTCACCGCCCTGCCACAGGGGACGGTCTATCAACTCAGCACCACCCGAGATACGGCGTTGGTGCGGGTGACACGTGAGGCGTAAGGCGTAAAACGTAAGACGTAAGGCGTAAAACGTAAGACGTGAATATGTTGGGTAGTGAGAACGGGGGCTAGAGATGAGTGCAGTAACATTGCTCGATCGGTTGCATTGGCTGGGGCACGATAGTTTCCGCCTGGATGGCCCGCCGACGATCTATTTCGATCCGCTGAACCTGAAAGGCTCGCTGCCCAAGGCCGACATTATCCTGATCAGCCACGAGCACTTGGACCACTGCTCGCCGGACGATGTCAAACGCATCAGTGGGCCGGAGACGGTGATCGTCGCCCCGGCCGAGGCGGCGAAGAAACTGCGCGGCGATGTGCGTGTGCTGCGGCCCGGGGAACGGATCACGGTGGCCGGCGTGGAGATCGAAGCGGTGCCGGCCTACAATGTGAACAAGTTCCGTTCCCCCGGTGTCCCGTTCCATCCCCAGGACGCCGGGCACTGTGGCTACGTCGTGACGGTCGGCGGCGAGCGGGTGTACTTTGCCGGCGACACCGACCACATCCCCGAGATGGCCGACATCCGCTGCGACGTGGCCCTGTTGCCGGTGGGCGGCACCTACACGATGACGGCGGAGGAGGCCGCACAGGCCGCCGCCGACATCAAGCCACGCGTGGCGGTGCCGATGCACTGGGGAGGTGGCGTCGTAGGCGACCGCGCCGACGCCGAGCGCTTCCGCAGCCTCTACAGCGGCGAGACGGTGATCATGGAGATCGAATAACGACAAGGGGCCGGGCTTGAGAAACCCGGCCCCTCGGCTCCTTTGCGCCGGCGCTCGCGCTATTTCACGTTCTTCTCCGGCACCGTGAGGACCTGATCCACCAGCCCGTACTCGACGGCCTCCTCGGCGGTCATGAAGCGATCGCGATCGAAATCCGCCGCGATCTGCTCCACCGTCTGGCCGGTGTGACGGGAGAGAAGGTTATGGAGCAGGTCCTCGATGCGCTTCAACTCCTTGAACTGGATCTCGACGTCGGGGGCGTAGCCCTGGGCCGTGCCGCCGGCCGGGTGCATATGGATGGTGGCATGGGGCAGAGCATAGCGGTGCCCTTTGGCGCCTGCCGCCAAGAGCACGGTACCCATGCTGGCCGTCACGCCCACGGCGTAGGTCTCGATGGGCGAGGGCACCTGCTGCATCGTATCATAGATCGCCAGTCCGTGATAGATGATGCCGCCGGGGCAGTTGATGTACATGCGGATCGGCTCGTCCGGGTCCTCGCTTGCCAGGTAAAGCAACTGCGCGACGATCACGTTGGCGACCTGGTCAGTGATCGGCATGCCGACAAAGACGATGCGCTCCTTGAGCAGCAGTGAGTAGATGTCGTAGGCCCGCTCACCGCGCCCCGTTGTTTCGATCACCATCGGGATCAGTGCCGTAGGTCGCGTCATTGTTCTTGCCCTCCTATTCCCTGCGTCTCTGATTCAGCGGTGGGCGGCAGTGGTGGCGCCTCCCCCCTCGCGATGGCGACCAGCCGCTGCACCGCCTTATTCATCAAGAGTCGGCTGCGCACCGCGCGCCGTCCTGCGTCGGAGCGAAGCATGGTGCGGATCTCGTCCGCACGGATGCCCCACACAGCGCTGGCCTGTTCGATCTCCGCCTCAACCTCTTCGGCGCCGGCCTCAAGCCTCTCCACTTTCGTCACCTCCGCCAATACCAGATCACGCTTGAGGCGAGCCTCGGCCTGAGGCCTGAGCTCTTCTCGCAGTTCATCCATATCCTTGTGCTGAAGCCGCATATAGTCTTCCAACGTCAGGCGCGTCTGCTCCTTCACCGCCCGCGAAAACTCTTCGACCACCCGGTCCAATTCCTGTTCGAGCATCACCGGAGGATATTCGACCCGCGCCTGCTCGAGGATTGCCGTCAACACCCGTTCGGCGTACTCGTCGTCGGCCTTCCGCTGGGCAGCCTGCTGCAACTGCTCCTCGACGTGCTTCCGCAGCGCCTTGATAGAATCAAAGTTGCCGACGGCCCGTGCCAAGTCGTCATCGAGAGGGGGGAGCGTGCTCTTGTACACCTCTTTCATCCTGACAGTGAACTCGGCTTCCTCGCCGCGCAACTCCTCGATGGCGAACCTATCCGAAAGCGTCACCTTGAAAGTGCGCGCTTCACCTGCGCTCATCCCCACGAGAGCCTCGGCAAATCCCGCTGCGATCGCGATCTTGTCGGTTTCTAGCAGCAAATGGGCATCGTCTTCCTTGAGAAACACGTTCCCGTCCGGCGTTCTGCCCGTGACATCCACCACAATCCCGTCGCCCAGCGCAGCGGGGCGCTCAACGGATTCGAGAATGGCATGTTCCTGGCGGATCGCTTCCAGTGCCTCCTTCACTTGCTTCTTGTCAACCTTGACCTTAGGGGGCTTGAGGCGATAGGTACGGTAGTTCGCCAAATCTACCGTCGGCAGCAGCGGGACGGTGAAGGTGAACGTGAGGGGTCGCAACGTCGCCTCGTTCAGCACAGGGGCCGCATAGGGCACGATGCCCTTCTGCTCTACGGCCTCGCGGTAGACCACGTCCACCAGTGCCTCTGCAGCCTCCTGACGGATCGCATCCTCGCCAAAACGCTGCACGATGAGGTCGTAAGGCGCTCTTCCTTTACGGAAGCCCGGGATATTGACTTTCTTAGCGATCTGGCGGGCGGCTTGCTGCATGGCCTGGCGTGTCCGTTCTTCGTCCACCTCTATGATCATGCGCAATTGCCGATGTTCCAGCGATTCGGTCGTAATGTCCAAGCAGGTACACCTCCGTCACAGTCTTGAGGCAGGCTCGCGGGCCTGCCTCAGATGGGGAAGGCGGGACTTGAACCCGCACGGGTCGCCCCACGTGATCCTAAGTCACGCTCGTCTGCCCATTCCGACACTTCCCCGTGCGCCACTGATTATAATGCCGAGTGGAGGTTCGCGCAAGGTTGCAACTGCATCGCTCCGCGTCTTGTCAGGACTGCTGGTTTTCTGTATAATGGGCGGCGCGCCGAGGCTAATCGTGCATTCAATACCGTGTGGGGAGGCGAACGTGGAAGAAGAGATTGATCTGCGTCAATATGTGATGGTGTTGCTCCGCCGCTGGAAATGGATCGCGGGCCTGACAGTGACGGCAGCCGTGGTCGCGTTTGTCGTCAGCCTGCTGCTCCCGCCAACGTACGAGGCGTCCGCTGTAGTGATCATTACACAGCCTCGCTACCTGATGCAATTCGACCCGCGGTTTGAGACGGTCGAGCAGTGGCCCCCGGCGTACAAAGCCTTTCCTACGCTGGCCACTTCGGACGATGTGCTGCAGCGAGTACTGGCTGCCTACACTCCTTCTCCTGAAGCCGGCATCAAGAACTGGAACCTCGAGACGCTCTCCGAGATGGTCAAGGCGACCTCGACGGGCGACCCCAGCCTGGTGGTGCTCAGGGTGCGTTCCCGTTCCCCGGAGGATGCGGCCGGCATCGCCAGCGCCTGGGCCAACGTACTGGTGGCACAGGGAAACGAGATGTACAGCATGGGCGAGCAGGACCTGGCCTTTTTCGAAGAGCAGATGGCGCAGGCCGAACAGTCCTTGAACCAGGCCGACGCGGCGTTGATCGAGTTTCAGGCTCGCAACCAGGCCAGAATTGTAAGCACGCAACTAGAGTCCTTGAGCCAGGCGCAGGCAGATTACCTGGCCGACCAACGTGCTATCGCGGTCATCATCCAGAACGCCCGAGGACTTGGCGGTCAACTGACACAACGACCGACGGATAATCCGCCTTCCTTTGCCGATGAACTCACCGCGCTCTTCTTGCAGATCGCGGCTTTCAACGCCCGGACTTCTACACCACCTACTCAGGTCCAGGTCAGCAGCGCCGAGTCTCTGTCCAGCCGGAGTACGGCCGAGCAGGTTGCCTTCCTGGACGCCCTGGTCAGTACGCTGGAGGCCAAGTCAACCGAGATTGACGGCCGACTGGCGGAACTGGAGCCGCAGATGTTGGCACTGCAACAGCGTCTCCAGGAGTACCGCACTGAGGAGGATCGCTTCACGCGCGCCCGTGAGTTAGCCCGCGAAACGTATATGACGCTGGCACGCAAGGTGGAGGAAGCGCGTGTCGCGGCTGCAGAGCCGAATGGGGTGTTGCAAGTAGGCAGTTACGCCGCCCCACCGGCGAAGCCGGTGAGCCCGCGCAAGTTACTGAACGCTGCTGTAGCGGGCGTACTGGGCCTGATGGTCGGCGTGCTCGGCGCGTTCGCGATCGAGTGGTGGCGAGGAGCAGGGGTGGGAGACGAGGGGACAAGAGGACGCGGAGACACGGTGGGCCGTGGGCGTGGAAACGACGGACGTCCGGAATCGTCCCGCTAACCTCGCCGGGCGATGTGACCGGGTGAAGCGCCTGTGGTGGCTGACAGGCCCGGCCCTGGCCCTGGTTGCGATGTTAGGAATCTGGCTGGGGCCGTATGTGCTATCGGTCTATCACACAGAGGCAGGAGGGCGGGCGTTGGATGCAGCGCTGGTACCGGTCTTCCCCGACCGGCTGGCCCCGGAGCAGGTCAGAGACGCCAAGGCACTTGAGGCAGGCATAGCGCATCTGCACGAAGCGTCCCGCCGCGATCCGCGCAACGTGCAGGCATTGCGCTTGTTGGCGCGTGCCTATCTGTCCCAAGGGAACCCTCAGGCTGCCCTGGCAGTCCTCCAACAAGCGTTGACCGTGCGCCCGGAAAACCCGCTTCTGCACCTGGAACTGGGAGACGTATATGACGCCCTGGGGCAGAGCTGGTTGTGCGCTTTTACCGCCACGTGGTGCAGGCTGACCTGGACGCGGTGGACGGCCTGACGGCAGAGTTGGTGAAGACGATGGAGAACGCTTACCGCAACGTACAGAGCGCCTTCGCCAACGAGATGGCCTTGTTATGCGAGGACCTGGGGCTGACGTGTGGCGGATACGCGAGTTGGTGAACAAGGCGCCTTACCGGAGCGTGCACCTGCCCGGCGCCGGCGTGGGCGGGCATTGCATCCCCAAGGACTCGTGGCTGCTCATCGCCAACGTGGGCGACGGCTTCGAGCCGCGTTTGACCCCGGCGGCCCGCGCGGTCAACGATAGAATGCCGCTGCACGTGGCCGATCTGACCGTGGGGGCGCTGCGCGAGGCCGGCATCGGGATCGCTGGTGCGAAAGTGGCCGTGTTGGGTTACGCCTATCTGGGGAACTCGGACGACACGCGCAACAGCCCCAGCGAGGTGCTCATGGCGCAGTTGCGAAAATCGGGAGTCTGTATTAAGATTCACGATGCTTACGTTCCTGAGTACCGGCGATCTCTGGCAGGTCGTGCGGGGCTGTGACGCGGTTGTCGTGATGGTGGCGCACGATGCCTATCGTACTCTAGACCTGCGGGCGTTGCGGGCGCGGGTTGCCCGACCCATCCTCATTGATGGGCGGCACGTGTTCCCCGCGGATCAGGCGCGTATGGCAGGGTGGACGTATCGCGGTGTGGGGATGGGGCGGTAGGGAAGAAGAGTGTCTTCGACGGGGAGGTGATGGATGAGCAGGCCGGAGGCGGAAACTATACGGGCTGGGCAGCGACGCGAGACTACGCCCATCGTGCTGGACGATGACCTGCGTCGCCGCCTGCTGGAAGCGCTGTTGACGCCAGCGGAGCGCCGCAAGATGACGTATGATGAATTCCTGGCCTGGGCTGGCGAAGATGTGCTGGCCGAATGGGTGAACGGAGAGGTGATCATGAGCAGTCCGGCGTCGAGACGACATCAAGAAATCGCCTTATTCCTGGGGACAGTGCTCGGACTATACGTGGAGCAGCAGGGGTTGGGAAGAGTTGTGCTTCCTCCGTTTCAAATGAAGTTGGCGCAGTCGGGGCGAGAGCCAGACCTGCTCTATGTGGCGAGGGAACATCTAGAACGGCTGAAGGAGACCCACCTGGATGGCCCTGCCGATTTGGTCATCGAGATTGCCTCGCCAGAAAGCGTGGGACGTGACCGGGGCGAAAAGTTCTACGAGTATGAGCAAGCGGGCATTCGGGAGTACTGGTTGATCGATCCCCAGCGCGAGCAGGCCGAGTTCTACCAGTTGACTACCGATGGGCGCTACCGGCTCGTGCCGCCGGATGCGGAAGGGATATATCGTTCGACAATGTTAGCGGGCTTCTGGCTGCGAGTGGCGTGGTTATGGCAACCGCCGCGAATTCTGGACGTGTTGCGAGAGTTGGCGCTGATTTGATGCGCGCTGTTGCAAGTTGTTCGGGGAGCACCCTGCAGCGCCGTTTGTCGTGTTCGGTGGCCTGTCTGGCTCTGGTGCTGGTACTGGGGTTCTGGCTCGGACCTTATGCACTAGCCCTCTACCATCTGGAGGCAGGAGGGCGGGCGTTGGATGTAGCGCTGGTACCGGTCTTCCCCGACCGGCTGGCCCCGGAGCAGGTCAGAGACGCCAGGGCACTTGAAGCAGGCATAGCGCATCTGCACGAAGCGTCACGCCGCGATCCGCGCAACGTGCAGGCATTGCGCTTGTTGGCGCGTGCCTATCTGTCCCAAGGGAACCCTCAGGCTGCCCTGGCAGTCCTCCAACAAGCGTTGGCCGTGCGCCCGGAAAACCCGCTTCTGCACCTGGAACTGGGAGACGTATACGATGTGCTGGGGGAGAGCGAAGCGGCGGTCGAGGCTTACGAGACCGGCCGCATCGGCTCGCGGGGCGTGCCCTTGGCGGCCAACTACTTGAAACTGGCCGATGTGGAGGCAGAAGCAGGCGGCGGCGACGCGGCGATCACCCTGTGGCGCAAGACGTTGGCCGTGGATCCGGGCAACCTGTACGCGCTCCACCGGCTGGCCGAGGCCCACCGTGCGATGGGAGACGAGCGGACGGCCGTGCTGTATGAGGGACGGCTGCAGGATTCCAAACCACAAAGTGTCACTGTCCCATTGGACTTTCGCCTCGCCGACTACCAGGCTCAGGCAATGGCAGCCCTGGTAAACAAGGGAATATGGGAGCACAGTTTGCTGCTGGAAGTGGTATCTTGCCAACTAGAGCGGTTTGCCGATGGTGTGCCTGCCTTGATGCTGGAACGAGAATTGCAGGTATTGTTGAGGCAGTGGCCTGAGGATGCCACCCTGCTCTTTTATGTGGACGCACTGCACCGGCATCAGGGCAGTCGGGGAGATAGTTGATCAAAGTACTTTCCGTTTTCGGCACACGACCGGAGGCCATCAAATTGGCGCCGGTGATCAAGATGCTGGAGCAGCATCCGGGCCACGTGGTATCGCGCGTGTGCGTGACGGCGCAACACCGGCAGATGCTGGATCAGGTGCTGAGTCTTTTCGACATCGCGCCCGATCACGATCTTGACGTGATGCAGGACAACCAGTCTCCCGCTCGGGTGGCAGCGGCCGTGTTGAATGGACTTGAGCCTGTTCTGCAGTCGGAACAGCCTGACTGGGTGCTGGTGCAGGGTGATACCACCACGGTTGCGGCGGCTTCACTGGCAGCCTTCTACAGCCGGGTCAAGGTGGGGCATGTGGAGGCCGGGTTGCGCACCTGGGATAAGCGGCAACCTTTCCCTGAGGAGATCAACCGCCGCGTGGCTGGTGCTATCGCCGATCTCCATTTTGCTCCCACTGCTTGGGCGCGCGACAATTTGTTGCGCGAGGGCGTGCCGCCGGAGACGGTCTGCGTGACCGGCAATCCCGTGATTGACGCTCTGCTGACAGTATCCGAAAAACCCTACAATCCGGAGAGCGGCCCATTGGCCGGCGTGCCGTGGGAGCGGCGGATCATTCTGGTTACCGCGCACCGGCGGGAGAATTTCGGCCCGCCGCTGGAGAACATTTGTGCCGCGCTGCTAGACATCGCCCGCCGCTACGCAGGAGAGGTGCACATCGTTTATCCGGTTCATCTGAACCCGAACGTGCAGGGACCAGTATATCGTCTGCTGGGCAATGTGCCCAATATCAGTCTTCTTCCCCCATTGGATTACTTGCCATTGGTCTACCTGATGAAAAGAGCCACGCTGGTCATCACCGACTCGGGCGGCATTCAGGAAGAGGCGCCAGGGTTGGGCAAACCGGTGTTGGTGCTGCGGGAGGTGACCGAGCGCCCCGAGGGGGTGGAGGCCGGCACAGTGCGGCTGGTCGGTACAGACCGGGAGCGGATCGTGGCCGAAACAGTGCACTTGCTGGACGATACCGAGGCGTATCAGCGCATGGCCCAGGCGGTGAATCCATATGGTGATGGACACGCTGCCGATCGCATTGTTACAGTGCTGCTAGAGCAGGGCCGTTGAAGGAGGGTGTGTACGATGGCAGATAGTTTGACTTCATTGGAACGAGAAATGCTCCTTTCGGAGTTGCAACGGGTGTTCCAAGCACCCCAGGCAGAGGTGCTGGTGACTACCCTAGAGTGGATGGTCACCAAGTGGCGCGACGGCTGGGCGACGCGCGAAGATTTCAGTGCATTAAAGGAAACAGTCGCCGAAATGGCAGCCGCCCAACGCGATTTGGCAGCAGCCCAGGCGCGCACCGAGGAGCGGGTCGGGCGATTGGAGGAAGCGCTCGAACGGCTGGCCCAGGCCCAGGCGCGCACCGAGGAGCGGGTCGGGCGATTGGAGGAAGCGCTCGAACGGCTGACCCAGGCCCAGGCACGCACCGAGGAGGCCCTCGAGCGTCTGAGCCGCCAGGTGGGTGGCCTGAGCGAAACGGTGGGCGGCGACATCGAAGACATCGCCTACATCGTGTTGCACGACGTGCTCAAGCGCGAATTGGGTTGGGACGTGGGGCTCTTGGAACGAACCTGGCAGCGGTGGGATGGTGAACTGGAGGAAGTCAATGTCTTTGGCCAGGCGCGCGACCCGGCACAACCGGAGCAGACAATCTGGATCGTGGGCGAGGCGAAGCACAATCTGACGCTGAAAGAGGTAGAAAAGTTCGCCCGGCAGGTGCAACGGGCACGGGCCCACCTGGCGGGAGAAGTGTTCCCCGTCTGCTTCTGCTATCGGGCGCGGCCGGAAGTACAGGAGCGCGTGCGCGACCTGGGCCTGCGCCTGGTATTCTCCTACGGCAAGTTGGTGTGAGAGGTCAATGCTATGGTGGAGTACGACTCGGCGGCGCGCTACTCGCCGATTATCAGAGAGTTTGTGGAACTTGTGCATTACCGGGACTTGTTGCGTCTGTTGGTGAACACCATCATCAAAACGCGCTACAAGCGCTCGGTGCTTGGCGCGGCCTGGACGTTGCTCAATCCGTTGCTTAACATGGCGGTGTTGACGGTCGCATTTTCGGCCCTCTTCCGTTTTTCGATTGAGCACTATCCCGTCTATGTCCTTAGCGGCCTGATCTGCTGGAGCTTCTTCACCCAGACCACCACGCATGCGATGAATTCGCTGGTGTGGGGCGGGGGGTTGCTCAAGCGCATCTACGTTCCCAGAACCATTTTCGCGGTCGCCTCTGTCGGCAATGGGCTGGTCAATCTGGGCGTGTCGCTCATTCCGTTGGTAGCCATCATGCTGCTCTTGGGACACCCACTTCACCTGACCTGGTGGTTCGTCCCGTTTGCCGTGCTGTTGCTGGCCATGTTTGCGCTGGGCGTGGCCCTGTTCATGTCCACACTGGCCGTGTTCTTTACCGACGTGGTGGATATGTACCAGGTGGTCCTGCAGGCCTGGTTCTTTCTCACGCCGATCATGTATCCCAAGGACATCTTGCCTGCCCGGTACGTATGGTACCTGCACCTCAACCCGATGTACAATCTGCTGGAATTGTTCCGCGTGCCAATTTACCAAGGCTTCGTCCCCGGCCACAACACCATCCTGGCAGCAGTAGCCACGGCGGTCGTCGCGTTGCTGGTGGGATGGTGGATCTTTACGCGAAAGGCAGACGAGTTTGCGTACCGCATCTGAGGTATCGGGCGCGTTCGGGCCCGACGGCAGCGAGCCGGTCATCCGGCTGGAGAACGTCTCGGTGCGCTATCGCGTGCCCCGCGAGCGGATTCCCACGTTCAAGGAATACGCCATCCGCTGGCTGCGGCGGCGGATCGGCTACGAAGAGTTCTGGGCACTGAGAGGCGTCAGTCTCGAGGTTCGTTGCGGCGAAGCCTTCGGCATCATCGGCCCCAACGGGGCCGGCAAGAGCACGCTGCTCAAGGTGGTGGCTCGGGTGTTGCGCCCGACGATGGGCCGCGTGCGTGTGCGTGGGCGGGTGGCGCCGCTCTTGGAACTGGGCGCCGGATTCGACACGGAACTGACCGGCCGGGAGAACGTTTTCCTGAACGGGGCGATCCTGGGCTATACGCGAGCCGACATCGCCGCACGCTTTGACCGCATCGTGGACTTTGCCGGGGTGCGGGATTTCATTGATGCGCCGCTGCGCACGTATTCGAGTGGCATGATCGTGCGGCTGGGCTTCGCCGTGGCGACCGACGTGCAGCCGGAGATCCTGATCGTGGACGAGGTGCTGGCAGTAGGGGATGCCGAGTTTCAGAAGAAATGTGCCGAGCGGATCGAGGATTTCCGCCGGAACGGCACCACCATCCTGATGGTCTCGCACAACCTGGGCGCGGTGCAAACGCTGTGTGAGCGGGCGATGTGGTTGAATCGCGGCGAGGTCCAGGCCCTGGGGCCGGCGGCGGATGTGGTGCAGCAGTATCAGCAAGCGAATGTTTGACCGGCTGAGTGGAGAGCGACGATATGGAGCAGCGCGATCCGTTGAGCGTTCGGCAATCGTTGCAGCGCCGGCGGGAGGCCCATCGAAAAACCCTCCGGCAGGAAGTTGAACGGCTGACGATGACAGCCGCAGCGCTGGGTGTCCAGCGTGTGATCCTGTTCGGTTCCCTGGCCCATGGTAAGGGTGGTTTGACCAGCGATCTGGATTTGCTGGTCGTGTGGGAGACGCCCCTTGGCTTTCTGGAACGCACAGTGGAGTTGTATCGTCGTCTTCAGCCCCGTGCTGCGGTGGACCTGCTGGTCTATACACCGGCCGAAATGGAGTGGATGGCTCATACCCCGCTGGTGCGGCGGGCCTTGCAGGAAGGACGGGTGCTGTATGAAGCGTGATGCCCATCTGGAGGGCCTGCGCTGGCTGGAGCAGGCGGAAGCGGATCGGAAAGGCGCCCAGTTGCTCTTTGATGGAGCAAGTTATCACCTGGCCTGTTTCGTCGCCCAGCAAGTGGCCGAGAAAGCGCTCAAAGCCTTCATCTACGCCCAGGGTGAGGAGTTGGTGGTCGGCCATTCGGTGGAGGCATTGTGCCGCTGGGCCACCGAATTCGACGCCGATTTTGAGGGGTTGCGCGAACAGGTGGCTCCTCTGGACGCCTATTATATTCCCACGCGCTATCCCAACGGCCTGCCGGATAGCATCCCGGCGCGGGTATATACCCGGTCGGTGGCCGAGGAAGTGTTGCGCCTGGCAGACCAGACCCTGCATCTGGTTCGGGAAAAATTGCGAGAAGGATAGGAATGGGGTTCCACTACCGAGCAGATTGCGGTGCTGGTGGTCTAGAAGGCGGTACTGAGGGAGGCCGCGGGAGTTTGGGGAGAGTGGCTGCAACCTGATGGTCTCGCGCAACCTGGATGCGGTGCAGAAGATGTATGAGCGGGCAATAAGGAGGTATCCCCGCCGCGCCGGGCGACCGCCTACGCGGTCGCCATGGCAGCGTTCACGCCGGTGGACGCCCGGCGTTGTAGGGGCGGGGTGACCCCGCTCCCACGGCCGACTGTCCGCCTGCGTGGACAGGGGCGTCTACGCAGGTAGACGCCCGGCTGAAAGCCCCCAAGGTGCGACTTGAGTCGCTTCTTAGTGCCTATGCCTCTCGTGCGTATCCCGAAGTGCCTTCTCAGGCGTGGTTTCAACCGCCTGCCTGAGCAATTACCATTCGGTTATCCCAGTTCTCAGGTTCTCTCCACTTCCCCTGCTACAAGGCGAAGGACCTGGTGATGAAAGGAGGATTCATGTGCAGACAGAACAGTTTATCAGGTAGCCTGTGCTGCTTTCCCCGTTCCATTTCCTTACCCTTTCTGCTGGCTCTCCTAGTCCTTGGGGTACTCTTTTGGGGGTTGAAGCCGCTGCTGGCAGCGTCTGAGGTGAATTTTCAACCCCACACTCCCACGACTGAGCCAGAAGATCGCGCTTTGGTCTCAGCCCTAATCCTGACACCAGCAGATGCCCAGGAGCCCACCCCGGTCCCCAAAAGCCCTGAGATGCTTCCGTTGTTGGCTCCGGCTGCTGATGTCGGAGATACGACGAAGTGGGCCGCGTCAAGCGCACCTGGCGCAATTACCTGCCCGGCTACCCGCAGAACTGGCAGGACACCTATAACCTGATCACCGAGTACGGCTATGACGCCGTGGGCAATCAAATCCTGGTGACCGACACGCTGGGCCACGTGACGCTCACCGAGTACGACGAACTGAATCGGGTCAAGCGCACCTGGCAGAACTATCTCCCCGGCTACCCGCAGAACTGGCAGGACACCTACAACCTGGTCACGGAATACGAATACGATGCCGCCGGCAATCAGATCCAGGTCGCGGATCACGCCTCACGTGTCACGTTTTACGAATACGACGCCCTCAACCGCCCGGTCACCGTCACCACCAACTATGAGGACGGCGTCTTTGACCCGGCCCGTCCCGACGAGGCCCTG
>FWPU01000745.1_pt1 | contig 71889 bp, 59 predicted proteins | sample 2228361 | NCBI WGS metagenome assembly FWPU01 (sample SAMEA103939777, study PRJEB20133) | metagenome | reverse complement strand
TAGCCGAAGGAAAATACTGCTTTATAAGCTGATAGTCTTTTTGTGCCTCGAGTATAGAAAAATAACTGCCGGCCTTTACCCGAAAGGTAGGCTGATTGTATTGGATATCGGCTTCAAACTTCGGCAGCTTTTCGAACATAACTTTTTTTATCTGTAAAGCTTCATCGCGTTTGGTGCCGGCATATACCTGAATGGTGTAGCCGTCAATATATCCCTGTGCCAGGTAAAACCGGTCAATACTGTCCAGCACGGTATCTACTTTCCGGTTAACCGAATAAACCGGTTCAACAAATTTTTGTACTCCGGGCTTTGCAGAGGTGTTGTTGTGGTGTTGTTCTTCGGGTTGTGCCGAAACAGGAGGGCGCAGCGGTGAAAGGTCTTCGTAATATGCGTTCTGCTGGCTGGTTGATGCCGACTGCAGCGCAGGCTTGCAGCAGTACAGTGCCGGGGCAAGGGCAAGAAATAAGATCTTTACCGTAAGGGATCGCATTATTCAATTATTACGCAGCGGTTGTGCAATATATCGTCTTCTACCTTTTTATATTTTACATCGCGCAAAATCCGTCCGTCCGGATATTGCACCGACACGCGGTCGTTGCGGTTAGCTATTTTTTGCGAACGTGCCGGCATAACCTTTTCAGCGGCAGGGCGGCCTTGCGGTGTCTGCGGCTGGCCCCCGCTAAGCAATGAGCGCGATTCGTCTTTTTGCTCGTGGTAGCGTTGGCGGCGTTGCGCACGGGCTTCTTGTACTTCATCGGCCTGTTGTACGGGTATGTCGGCCTTCATCAGGAATGAAATGGTTTCTTCGTTTATTTTTCCGATAAGGCGCTTAAAGAGCTCAAATCCTTCGAACTTGTAAATAAGCAGCGGATCCTTTTGCTCGTACACGGCTGTTTGCACCGACTGTTTCAGATCGTCCATATCGCGCAGGTGTTCTTTCCACAGTTGGTCTATAATGGCCAGGGTTACCATTTTTTCCATTGAGCGAATGAGCTCGGCATTGCCCGATTCCACACACTGTTTAAGGGGTGCAGATACGCCAATGGTTTTGTTGCCGTCGGTAAAGGGCACCAGTATGTTTACTACCGTGGCGCCCCGGGTTTTAAAGATATCTTTTATAACGGGAAGGGCCTTTTCGGCTATTGCCTTGTTCTTTTTGTGGTAATGCTCCAGGGCTTTATTGTACAGGTGGGCAGCGATTTGCTGTTCGGTAAATTTTTCAAACTGCTCTTTGGTAATTTCATAATCCAGCGCCAGTATGCTCAGGGCGTTAAGCCGCAGGCTCTCGTAGTCTTCTGCGTTTTTTGCATTGGCGGCAATGTCTTCGCAGGTATCGTTAAGCATGGTCAGGATGTCGAGTTCCAGGCGGTCGCCAAACAGGGCGTTGCGCCGGCGCTTGTAAATTACTTCGCGCTGGGCATTCATAACGTTGTCGTATTCCAGCAGGCGTTTGCGTATGCCAAAGTTGTTTTCTTCTACTTTTTTCTGGGCCCGTTCTATGGAACGGGTTACCATTCGGTGCTGGATTACCTCGCCCTCTTTCAGGCCCAGGCGGTCCATAATGCGCGCAATGCGTTCGGGCATAAACAGGCGCATCAGGTTATCTTCGAGCGACACATAGAACTGCGAGGTGCCGGGGTCGCCCTGGCGGCCGGAGCGACCGCGCAGCTGGCGGTCCACCCTGCGTGATTCGTGGCGTTCGGTGCCAATAATGGCCAGGCCGCCTGCGGCTCTGGATTCCGGAGTAAGTTTAATGTCGGTACCGCGGCCAGCCATGTTGGTGGCTATGGTAACGGTTCCGGGCTTGCCAGCTTCGGCCACAATTTCGGCTTCGCGCTGGTGGTGTTTGGCGTTAAGTACCTGGTGTTTGATTTTGCGCAGCTGGAGCATGCGGCTTACCAGTTCGGATATTTCGACCGAGGTGGTACCCACCAGCACGGGGCGGCCCTGTTCGGTTAGGCGTACAATTTCGTCAACCACGGCATTAAACTTTTCGCGCATGGTTTTGTACACCAGGTCGTCATAGTCCTTGCGGATTACCGGCTTGTGGGTGGGAATGGTAACCACATCCAGTTTGTAAATATCCCAGAATTCTGCTGCTTCGGTTATGGCTGTGCCGGTCATGCCGGCCAGCTTGTGGTACATGCGGAAATAGTTCTGCAGGGTAATGGTGGCATAGGTTTGGGTGGCATCTTCCACCTTTACGTTTTCCTTGGCTTCTATTGCCTGGTGCAGGCCATCGGAATACCTGCGGCCTTCCAGTACCCGTCCTGTCTGTTCGTCAACAATTTTAACCTTACCATCAACAATTATGTATTCGGTGTCGCGCTCAAACAGGGTATATGCCTTAAGCAACTGGTTAACGCTGTGGATGCGCTGTGATTTAACCTGGTATTCTCGTATAAGCTCTTCTTTTTTCTGAAATTTTTCTGCTTCGCTCAGCGACGGATCGTTTTCAATTTTGCTGAGTTCGGTGCCTATTTCGGGCAGAATGAAAAACTTCGGGTCCTCGCCTTCCTGGGTAATGAGGTCAATGCCTTTTTCGGTAAGCTCTACCGAGTTATCTTTTTCATCGATGATGAAGTACAGGGGTTTATCGGCTTCGGGCAGATTGCGCTTGTTGTCCTGCAGGTAGAAGTTTTCGGTTTTTTGCAGAATGGCTTTAATACCCGTTTCGCTAAGGTATTTAATAAGGGGTTTGTTTTTGGGCAGGCCGCGGTAGGCGCGGAACAGGGCCAGACCGCCTTCTTTTTCGTTGCCCTCGCTAATAAGCTTTTTGGCTGTTACCAGAAAGTCGTTAACCAGTTTTTTCTGGGCTTCTACCAGTTTATGGATGCGGGGTTTAAGTTCGTAGTACTCGTGCTGGTCGCCTTTGGGTACCGGTCCGGAAATAATTAAGGGGGTACGCGCTTCGTCAATCAGCACGCTGTCCACTTCATCCACCATGGCGAAGTGGTGGCCGCGCTGCACGAGTTCCTCGGGGTCCCGGGCCATGTTGTCGCGCAGGTAATCAAAACCAAACTCGTTGTTGGTTCCGTAGGTTATGTCGGCCTGGTAGGCGTTTCTGCGGGCCGGTGAGTTGGGTTCATGCTTATCGATGCAGTCAACCCGCAGGCCATGAAACTGAAAAATCGGGCCCATCCATTCGCTGTCGCGCACCGAGAGGTAGTTGTTCACGGTAACAATATGTACACCTCTTCGGGCCAATGCGTTGAGAAAAGCCGGCAGGGTAGCAACCAGTGTTTTACCCTCGCCGGTAGCCATTTCGGCAATTTTGCCCTGATGCAGTACAATGCCGCCAATGAGTTGCACATCGTAGTGTACCATGTCCCAGGTAATGGTGTTGCCGGCGGCCATCCATTGGCGGTGCCAGCGGGCTTTGTTGCCCTCTATTTTTATGTTTTGCATGCGGGCCGCCAGTTCGCGGTCGTAGTCGGTAGCGGTAACCTCTATGTATTCGTTTTCGGCAAACCTGCGGGCCGTTTCGCGCACAATGGCAAAGGCTTTGGGCAGTGCTTTCATCAGCACTTTTTCGAGTTCTTTGTTGCGCTCTTCTTCCAGGCGGTCAGTTTCATTAAAAATTTTTTCTTTTTCCGTTACATCCAGGTCGGGGTTTTCGGCAATCTGCCGGTTCAGTGCTGCTATCTGCTGGTCAATAGCGCTGAGGTGGTCATCTATTAACGACTGAACCTGGCGGGTTTGCTGGCGCAATTCATCGGCCGAAAGAGATTCAAGTTTTTTTTCTTCCTCCTTTATTTGTTCCACCAGGGGCATAATCTGGCGGATATCTTTTTCTGATTTGGTGCCGAAGAGTTTGGTGAATAACTGAAGCATAGACTAAACAGCGGTAATTAACGATAAAACGGGCCTTGCAGATGCAAGGGAGCTCAAAGTTACGGTGTTTTCGTTATTTACCCACTTTGTGGTGCAGGCCGGTAAAATGGCGGGCGAAACCTGCGGCAATGGCCATTAGAGGTTTATTTGGCCGGTAAACACCTGTTCTGCAGGTCCAATCAGGTAAATGTTGTCAAAGCTTTCGTTCCGCTTGCTGAATTCTACTTCCAGGCTGCCTCCCTGTGTGGTGATGCGTACAGGCGAAGTATAGCCGTATTGTATGGCAGCAGCCAGTGCTGCTGCCGTAACCCCGGTTCCGCACGAAAGGGTTTCATCTTCTACGCCGCGTTCATAGGTGCGCACAGCAATGGTGTTACCGGGCAGGGTTTCGGCAAAATTAACGTTGGTGCCGCCGTGCGCCTCAAAGCGCTTGTTGTAGCGTATGGTGCGCCCTTCGGGTACTACGGGGAAGTGTTCCAGCTGTTGCACCCATTTAATGAAGTGGGGTGAGCCGGTGTGAATAAAGAGGCCGTCGGGGTGGCGTTCGGTTGAATTTACGTTATGCAGGGCTATGCGAATCCGGTTATCGGGCAGAAAGGCGGCTGTATGCAGGCCGTCAAAGGCCTCGAAGGTTGCTGTGTTTTTTATTATGTCCAGTTGCCGGGCATAGTGCACACCGGCGCGGCTGCCATTGCCGCAAAGGCTTTGCGAGCCATCGGAGTTATAATAGTTAAGGAAGAAATCGGCCTGTTCAGAAGGCTCGATTAAGATAAGCCCATCGGCCCCGATACCAAATTTGCGGTGGCAAAGGCGCTGAATTTGCTGTGGTGCCAGTTGGATTTTCCGGGTACGGTTATCGATGAGGATGAAGTCGTTGCCGGTGGCCTGGTATTTGGCAAACTTAATGTTCATGGCGGGGCAAACTGCCATTTATTTTATTTCACTTTGCAATTTCAGGAATGATTCGTTGTCGGGGTTTATAGCCAGGGCCTTTTGTATTTCCTTCCTGGCGCTGGCTTTATCGTTTTTTTCATACAGAAACAGATAGCTTCGCCAATAATAAGCCGCGGCAAGTCCGGGGTCCATTTCTGCAACCTGTTGGTAGGTAGCCAATGCCTGGTCGGTTTGGTTTAGCAGCCGCTGGCAGTGAGCAAGATAGATAAGCACGTTGGCTTCGGGCCAGCTTTTCAAATAATTTTCGTATTCGGTTTGGGCCTGTTCGTACTGTTTGTTGAAGAAGTAAGCATCGGCCAGGAATAACAGGGCATCGCGGTTGTTTGGGTAGGCTTTCAGGTAGTGGGTAAAGTCGGCAATGGCTTCAGGGTAGTTTTCGTTTTCGAACAGGCATGCCCCGCGCCAGTAATAGCTTTGCAGGTTGTCGGGGTTTTGGGCAATGCATCGGCTGAAGTCTTCAGCGCCAGCAAGATATTTTTTTAGCTGGTAGTAGGTTAGTCCGCGGTAGTAGTAAATGTCGGACTTTTTGGGGTCGTAGCGGGCAGCGAGGGTAAAGTCGGGTATGGCCTCGTTAAGTTTTTTAAGCAGTTTTTTGGAGTTGGCCCGGTAAAAGTAGGCATCGCTGTTGGCGGGGTCCAGTTCAATTACGCGGGTGTAATCGAGTATGGCTTCTTCGAGCAGGGGTTCGTTTATTTTCCCTTCGGCATAACCCAGCGAGTACTTGCTGTGTCCGCGCCACAAAAATGCCTGGAAGTCGAGCGGGTTGAGCTGAATAGACCTGGAGAACTCGGTAATGGCTTCCTGAAATTTCTGTTCATTATACCGGTTCATGCCGGCCGAGTAGAACTGAAGCGCACGGTCAGCATCGGTGGCGGGCGTAACCGGGTTGGTGGTTGTTACAGGCGAGGTTTTTGGAGCAAAGTAAAAATCGCCTCCGGTAAGCGAGGTGGTCTCCCAGGGTATTTGCTGGCCGGCCGACTTTTCGGTTACTTCGGTTCGTACTTTTTTAAATACCTGTTCTATGGTTAAGGCGGGGTCGTTCAGATATTTTAACAATATGCTTGTATAAAGGCCGTTTGCGCTTTCGCCATCGCTGGCTACGCGGCCGGGGGCGGTGGCATAGGCAATGAAGGTTCCTTTGGGTGCATTCATCAGGGCCAGGCCGCTGCCGGCGGTGTTGCGCGACCAGCTGCGTTCAAAGGGGTTGTTGCGGCAGGCATCCAGGATGATGATGTTTACTTTGGAGGAGGCGGTTTCCATGTAAGCCAGCACGCGGTCGGCTGCCACGCAGTCAAACTCAATCTGTTCGGCAGCCTGCAGGTCGGCTTCTACGGGTATCATGTAATTAAGACCTTTGTGCTGAATGCCATGGCCGGCATAGTAAAACAGGCCGACTTCATAATCGCGCAGTTTTAATCCAAACTCATTGATGGCTTTTTTCATTCCCGCAAGGGTTTGGTTTTCGTAGCGGATAACCTCAAAGCCAACCGATTGCAGAGCGGCAGCCATAGCCCGGGCGTCATTTACGGGGTTTTTAAGGGCACCACCGTGTTCATAGGCCGAGTTGCCGATTATCAGGGCAAGTCGTTTACCGGCAGGCTGGGCGGGTAAGTGGAATATGGCCAGCAAAAGCAGGCATATAGCAGGAAGCCGCATGGCAGGAGTTTACTTTCGATAAAAGTAAAAAAATTTTTCAGCTTATTCAACCTCTTCGAAGTCTATGTATTCGCCGGCTTTTTCTGTGGGTTTGGAGCGGGTGGTTTTGGGTTGGTGTATATGTATGCCGCCGTCTTTTTCGTTGTAGCCCTGGCGGGCATGATAGAAGAATAGCCTGAAAATGCCGAGTTTGTGCAGCACATAAAAAACCAGTATCAGAACAAGCAGCAACCTGAGCATGGCAGATTACACCTTAAACGGTTTATGGTTGAAAATAATTTCCGAACACAAAGTTAACGGCTAAGATACAGGTTTCTTTCGCTGTAGATTTTCAGAAAATAGTCGTCCATGAGGTCGTCAATAAAGTAAATGGCTTCGCCTGTTGACTTCATTTCGGGGCCAAGCTCTTTGTTTACCTCCGGAAACTTGTTAAACGAAAACACGGGTTCTTTAATGGCGTATCCCTTTCGGGCGGGTTTAAAGTCAAAATCCTTCACCTTATTCACGCCCAGCATAATTTTGGTGGCGTAGTTTACATAAGGTTCGTCATAGGCTTTGCAGATAAAGGGTACTGTACGCGATGCCCGGGGGTTGGCTTCTATTACATACACCCTGTCGTTTTTAATGGCAAACTGGATGTTTATTAAGCCCTTTACCTGCAGGGCCTGGGCAATTTTTATGGTATAATGCTCCATTTGCTTTATCACAAAGTCGCCCAGGTTATAGGGAGGCAGTACGGCATACGAGTCGCCCGAATGAATACCGGCCGGCTCGATGTGCTGCATGATGCCGATGATATAAACATCCTGTCCATCGCATATGGCATCAGCTTCGGCTTCTATGGCTCCGTCCAGGAAGTGGTCCAGCAGCACCTTGTTGTCGGGCAGGTGTTTCCAGATGTCGATGATGTGCGATTCGAGTTCTTTTTCGTTAATAACGATTTTCATGCTTTGTCCGCCTAGTACGTACGAAGGGCGCACCAGCAGCGGGAAGCCAATTTGCTTGGATACTTCGAGGGCCTCATCGGGGTTGCGGGCTACCCCAAACTCGGGGTAGGGTATGTTGAGGTCGCGTAGCAGGGACGAAAAGCGGCCACGGTCTTCGGCCAGGTCGAGCGAATCGAACGAGGTGCCAATGATGGGGATGTTGTATTTGTGCAGCTTTTCGGCCAGTTTAAGAGCGGTTTGTCCACCCAGCTGTACGATTACCCCAATGGGTTTTTCGTGTTGAATAATGTCGTACAGGTGTTCCCAGAATACGGGTTCGAAGTAAAGTTTATCCGAGATGTCGAAGTCGGTTGAAACGGTTTCGGGATTGCAGTTTACCATAATGGTTTCAAACCCGCACTCGCGCGCAGCCAGAACGCCGTGTACGCACGAGTAGTCGAATTCAATACCCTGACCGATGCGGTTGGGCCCCGATCCCAGCACCACCACCTTTCTGCGGGAAGAAGAAACCGATTCGTTTTCGGTGTCGAAGGTTGAATAATAGTAAGGTGTACGTGCTTCGAACTCGGCCGCGCAGGTATCAACCAGTTTATACACCCGGTTTATACCCAGCCCGGTACGTTTTTTGTACACTTGGCTTTCCAGGCAATGCAGCAGGTGAGCAATTTGCCGGTCGGCAAAACCTTTCTCCTTGGCTTTGCGCAGCAGGTCGGCGGGCACGGTGTCGAGGTCGTATTGTTCCAGTTCCTGTTCAATATCCACCAGCTCTTCAATTTGCTTGAGGAACCATTTGTCGATTTTGGTGAGCTTGTGGATGGTTTTAAGCGGGATACCTATTTTGATGGCATCGTGAATATGGAAAATGCGGTTCCATGAGGGGTTGGCCAGGCTGTGCAGCAGTTCTTCCTGGTTGCGCAGCTCTTTGCCGTCAGCGCCCAGGCCGTTGCGCCTGATTTCGAGCGACTGGGCGGCTTTTTGCAGGGCTTCCTGAAAGTTGCGCCCTATGCCCATGGCTTCGCCTACCGATTTCATTTGCAGGCCCAGCGTGCGGTTAGCGCCGGCAAACTTGTCGAAGTTCCAGCGCGGGATTTTTACAATTACGTAATCCAGCGCGGGTTCGAAGTAAGCCGTTGTGGTGCCGGTAATGGCGTTTTTAAGCTCGTCTAAATTGTAACCGATAGCCAGTTTGGCGGCTACTTTGGCTATAGGGTAACCGGTAGCTTTCGAGGCCAGCGCTGACGATCTGGACACTCGAGGATTTATTTCCACACCTACTATCTCATCGGTTTCGGGGTTTACCGCAAACTGCACGTTACAGCCGCCGGCAAAACGCCCTATGCCATTAATCATTTTAATGGCCAGGTCGCGCATGCGCTGGTACACCGTGTCGGGCAGGGTCATGGCCGGTGCTACAGTTATGGAGTCACCGGTATGGATGCCCATGGGGTCGAAGTTCTCAATGGAGCAGATAATAATCACGTTGCCTGCGTTGTCGCGCAGGAGCTCCAGTTCGTATTCCTTCCAGCCCACAATGCTTTGCTCTACCAGCACTTCGTGAATGGGCGATGCATGGAGGCCGCGGTTCAAAGCTTCGTCAAAATCTTCGGGTTTATTTACAAACCCGCCACCGGTGCCACCCAGCGTAAATGATGGGCGTATAACCAGCGGGAAGCCGATTTCCTGGGCAATCTCTTTTCCCTGAAGAAACGATGTGGCTATGGCGCCCTTGCAGACGCTTACGCCCAGTTCCAGCATTTTAAGCCGGAATTTCTCGCGGTCTTCGGTGGTTTCGATGGCGTTGATGTCCACACCAATAATGCGTACCCCGTAGTGTTGCCATATACCCGCTTTTTCGCATTCAATACACAGGTTAAGCGCTGTTTGGCCACCCATGGTGGGCAGCACGGCATCGATGTGGTGCTTTTCCAGAATTTCTCTGATCGACTTTTTGGTAAGCGGTCGCAGGTACACGTGGTCGGCCGTTACCTTGTCGGTCATAATGGTGGCAGGATTGGAGTTGATGAGCACTACTTCAATACCTTCTTCACGCAGCGATCGCGCGGCCTGCGAGCCCGAATAGTCAAATTCGCAGGCCTGGCCTATAATAATGGGGCCGCTGCCGATAATCAGTACGGAGCGTATGCTTCTGTCTCGGGGCATTGTACGGGTTGTGGTTGGATAAAATTGGGCAAAAATAAAAAGGAATGCCGGCAACCCTGACCTGATTGATAAAAAAAACCGCCTGCCACTGCAGGCGGTTGAATATGCAACCGATGGATTTCGATGGTTTAGTCTGTTTTCAAAACCTTTCGGGTTACAGTACGTCCGTTCAGGTTTATTTTTATCAGATAGAGCCCCGGCGCCAGGTGGCCAGCTTCGACCGTAAGGGGCTGCTGCGCAGTTGCCTGGGCCTGTACTTGCAGTACACGTTGCCCTTTAAGGTTTATGAATTCGGCCTGCACCTGGCCGTTTTCTTCGGTACTTATCTGCAGCTTGTTGCTGAAAGGTGAAGGATATACCTGAATGCCGCCTGAATGGTATTCTTCCACTGCGGTGATGGGGTCCTGAATATAGAGATTATCAATGGCCCAGCCCCAGGCGTTGACCAGCGAATCGGCATAGAGGCGGAAACGGATAAGCACGGTTTCGCCTGCGCTGAAGTTGCCGTTGCCGGTAAGATTAATTATTCGGGTACGTAAAGCGGCTGGCGTGGGTGCGTTGCCGGTGTTGTAGGCGCTGAGCCACGGGGTGGCCCCGCGTGCGTTATAGCCATCCACAAAACGCTGCCAGGTAAGGCCTCCGTCTTTCGAGCCTTCTACGATGGCGTAGTCTTTAAATCCGGGGCTTCCGAAAGGTAAGCCTGCGGGCGAGGGTTCTATCACGGCTATCTCGTCAAAACGCATAACCGGATTGGCCGATGATATGGTAACGGGTTTAAGCAATGTGAAGGTGTAGTTGGAAAATTTGTTCAGACCAAATCCATTGGGATAAGGATGTTCGGAATGGATGGCCCCGTTTGAAAAACCTGTGGGTTGCGAAACGGAAAAAAAGTTGCCCACAAAATCGGTTACCGTACCGTTAAAGCTGTTGGCATAGCTGGTTACCGGCGCGGCAAAGGTAACTATGGGAACTTTGAAAAATCCTGTGGCGGGCAGATAGCCGATGTTGCCTGCGCTGTCGGTGGCCGAGAATCGGTATTCCAGCAGGTCGCCGGGGTTGAGGGCATTAAGGCCGGTTAGCGACAGCAGGTATAACGTTTGCGGCGGATTTACATTAAAGGACTCTTCAACAAGGGGGCCGTTGTTTACCTTGTATTCCAGCTTTAGTGCGGCAATTCCGCTGGCATCGCGCACGCCAACGGCAAGGGCCAAAACGTCTTCATCGTCCTTTAGATAGTCAACATGGTTGTGGGCAAAAACGGGCGGGGTATCGTCAATCTGAATTTTCAGGTTATCCACACACCAGCCCCAGCCGGCGGCAAAGGGGTCGCTGAAGAGGCGGAAGCGGAACACCACTTCATCGCCGGGGGCGAATTTATCTAACAAGTTGATGGTGCGTGTACGGAACAGCGAGGGGTCGCCCGTGGCGGTTGAATTATTTCCTGAAATGGCGCTGTTATATCGGGTAAGCCAGGGGGTATAGTCGCGGGCATCGTAGCCGGGTGCCACCGGGGTCCACGTCTGGCCACCGTCTTTACTGCCTTCTACCACTACGTAGTCCCAGAAATCCTCATCACCAAATACCGATCCGGGTTCACCGGGCTCAACCAGCACTATCTCGTCAAATTTCAGGATGGCTTCCTGTGTCTTTATGCGGATGGGCACACGCAGTTGGTAGATGTAGTTGTATTGCTGCCCCGGAAATGTGTTGCCTTCGGGGTAGGGGTGTTCGCTGTGTATGGCCGGGTTGGCAAAGCCCGTGGGCTGTGTTATGCTAAAGCCGTTGCCGAAGAAGTCGGAAGTGGGGGTATTAAAGTCGTTGAAATAAGCATCCTGCGTAGGAGCAAGGCCAACTACGTTAAGCGTAAAAAAACCCGAAGCCGGCAGGGTGCCGGTGTTGCTGTTCGAGGAGTTGTCGGTGGCCACGATGCGGTAGCTCAGTACATCGCCATCGTTCAGGCCGGCACCCAGGTTAATGGTGGCGTGGTACACCGAGTCTTCGCCCGGACTTTGCAGCACAAAGTTTACAGGGCTTTGGTTTACACCGTTAATCTGGTACTCCAGTACGGCCGAGGCTATGCCAATGTTATCGGTTATGCGGGCATCTACCAGCAGCTCGGTATCGTTGGGTGTAAGGAACGGACGTGGACTGTGGGTAATTACAGGTGCACGGTTGTCGGGTCCGGCCTCGAATACATGCAGGGCCTGCAGCTCAGTATTTTGCTTGCGCACAAACTTTCCGGGATTTACAAACTGCCTGTTGTTGTTATCGGTTACACTTATAAAATATCCGTAGGTGGTGGCTGTTCCGGTTGAGGGGATGGAGGCGGTAAACTCATGCGGGTTGCCGGCAGGCGTCATGGCAACTTCGGTAAAGGTGGTGCCGTTGGTGGTGTAGTTCAGTTTAACTGAAGCGGCCTGGTAGCCGTTGTCGGCCTGGATGGTTGCAGTAATGATATAAGGACCGGTAACATTTTCGGTGTTAGGCAGTGGCGTGTGTGCGATGAACACATTTTCCCAACCCAGGTCTTTCAGTATATTCCAGGCCACACCCGGATTATACTGGCGTTCCTGCGGGGCAATGAAGGGCGTCATCAGGGCATTGGGTGTTCCGTTAAATGTGGTTTCATCCAGGTGGCTTATGCTGGAGCCACTGTTGAACTCGGAGGGGGCATATAACCGGGGCCTGGAGGAGGTGGGCGACTGGAAAAACAGGTTGTTGCCGGTTAACTGTGTGGCCAGCTGGGTAGAAGGCGAGGCAAACGAACGGATAAGGTTCTGGGCAGAATTGTTTTCGATGGGCACATCGTAGATAATGGGAACACCTGTGCCCTGAACGCCTACTTCGCCCTGACCGGATGCGGTGAGTACTTTAAATGAACCTGAAAATCCCAGGCCATGACCAATTTCGTGCAGCACTACGGTGGCCAGGTCGAAAGTATTTGAGGGCGGTGAGGTGTTGGGGTCCAGGTGCCAGTTGGCGTTGGCATTAAACTGGGTGAAAATTTCAGGGTTGGAGCCGTTCAGGTTTTTGCCGCTCATCTTTTCGGCAAGCGCAACCGGGTAAAAGACGTTAAGCTTTTGTGCGCCGGCAAAGTTGGCATAGGCGCCGGTGTAAAGGGCTCCGCCCAGCACGCCTCCGGAAAGGGGCACCCAATAGGCATCGATGGTTATGGTTTGGGAAGTTTGAAGGAGTGAGGCCCAGATATCGACTGCATACTGAAAGGCGGCCTGCGCCTGCGGGGTAAAGCCATTATAGTTTACCACAATGTTGGCCGTTTTGGTACGCGCCCCGTTTTTCCAGCGCACATATTCGCCCGGAGGGGGAATGTAATGCGGGTGATTTTCGGTGTGTGCGTAGCAAATGGTGCCTTCGTTTATGCGAATACCCATGGGTTTCTGGGCCCGGGCTGTGGCAACCGCCAGCGCCAGCCCCGCAAAAAGCCAACCGTAAAAACTTTTCATAGAAAACTGCTTAACCGTATTGCAAAGGTGAAGTTATTAACTTTCTGATAAATGCCGAAGGCGGGTTTAAAGATAACCTCTGGCTTTGAGTTCCAGATATTTGTTAATGGTGTTAACGGTTAGCTTTTCCGGCGGGGTAAGCAGGGCATGTATGCCGTTTTGCTGCAGCCTTTTAACGATTACCTTTTTGTCGAGGGCAAATTTTTCTGCAACACTTTTGTGATAGATATCGCGAAGAGTTGATGCCTGCCGGTTTAACAGACTATTCAGCTCGGTATTTTCAAAAAAAACAACCACCAGCAGGTGAAAGCGGGCCATGGCGCGCAAAAAGGGGAGTTGACGCTCCAAGCCATATACCGATTCGAAGTTGGTAAAGAGCAACAGCAGGCTGCGTTGGCTGATTTTGGTGCGTACGTGGCTGTATACCGCTGAGAAATCGGCCTCACGGAAGTTGGTTTTCTGGTTGTAGAGCACTTCCAGAATGGTGCCCATTTGCCGGTTGCTGCGGGCAGCGGGTAAAAAAGTGTTTACCTTATCCTGAAAGGTAAGCAGGCCGGCTTTGTCTGATTTGAGTAGGGCGATGTTGCTTATTACCAGACTGGCGTTGATGGCATAGTCCAGCAGGGTCATACCGTTGAAGGGCATTTCCATAACCCTGCTTTTGTCAATCAGAGAGTAAACGTTTTGCGAGCGTTCGTCCTGGTACTGGTTAACCATAAGGTGCGCTTTACGCGCTGTGGCCTTCCAGTTTAAGGTGCGCACATCATCGCCGGCCACATATTCCTTAATTAACTCAAACTCGCGGTTATGCCCCAGGCGCCTTATTTTTTTTATGCCTGCTTCGGTAAGGCGGTTGGTTATGGCCATAAGTTCATACCGGCGCATTTGCAGGAACGCCGGATAAACTGGAACCATTTGGGCGGCCGGTATGGCATATCTGCGGATGCCGAGCTTTAACGGAGTGGAAACAAAAACAAGCAGGTTGCCAAAATGGTATTCTCCGCGTTTTACGGGTCTAAGGGTGTAGGTAATTTTCTGTTCACCTCCGGGTTTAAGCTCAAGGTTAAACTGCAGGTTGCGGAGTTGAAACTGCGGGGGTGCTTCGTCAATAACTGTAACCTGAATACGGAACGGATAAGCATTTTTAAGGTAAACCGATACAGTATTATCATCACCGTTGGAGAGTTTTTCGGTTAGGTGCCTTTTGGCATCAATTCCTTTTTTAAACCGGAAAAGCAGCAGCACATCGGTACATACCAATGCAAGCAGGGCGAAGAAGAATATCCGGGCCGGCAGGAACAACACCGGCAGTGAGTAAGCCAGTATAAATAAAAGCACTGCCATGCCGGTTAGTATAAACAGGCGGCTATGCGGAAAAAAATTTGTAAGCCACCTCATACCGGGTTATCGGGGTACCTCAAGGGTTTGCAATATTTGCTGAATAACCTCATCGGGTGTTTGTCCTTCCATTTCTTTTTCGGGCGTAAGCATAATACGGTGACGCAACACATGAGGTGCAATGTATCGGATGTCTTCGGGGGTGATGAAATCGCGGCCGCTGAGCGCAGCAAATGCCCTGGCACCCTGCAGCAGGCCTACCGAGGCGCGGGGCGAGGCTCCAAGAAAAAGAGCAGGGTGGCTGCGCGTTTGGTGGATGATGCTGGCGATGTATTGCAGCAGGTGGGGTTCGGCATACACCTGGTGAAGGGCTGCCTGGTAGCTGAGCAGCTGTTCAATGCTCAGCACGGCCGATACCACTTCGGACGGTGTTTTTCCCTGCCGCTCCAGGTGGCCGCGCAGGATGTTCACCTCTTCGTCAAGAACGGGGTAGTCCACATTCACTTTAAACAGAAAGCGGTCCAGCTGGGCTTCGGGAAGGCGGTAGGTGCCTTCGTGTTCCACCGGGTTCTGGGTGGCCAGCACCAGAAAGGGGGGTTCGAGCTGGTAGGTTATGCCGTCAACGGTAACCTGTCGTTCTTCCATGGCTTCGAACAGAGCGGCCTGTGTTTTGGCAGGGGCCCGGTTTATCTCGTCAATCAGTACTATGTTGGCAAACACGGGTCCGGCTTTGAATTCAAAGGCCGAACGTGTGGCATTAAAAACCGGAGTACCGATAACGTCAGAAGGCATGAGGTCGGGGGTAAATTGTATGCGGCTAAAGCGTGCCTCGATGGTTCGGGCCAGCAGGCGGGCTGTGAGGGTTTTGGCCACGCCTGGTACGCCTTCAATCAGTACGTGGCCATCGGCCAGCAGGGCGGTGAGGAGCAGGTTAACCAAAGCCGGCTGCCCTACAATTATCTTTTCTATTTCCTGGCGGATGCGGCTGGCCGAGGCATGAAGCTCGCTCAGGTCAACGCGGCTGGCAAAGGGTTCATTCATGGTTTTGCGGATTGATATGGGTTTGGTTAACTAACAGGCAGCAAGGCCGGCGTGTAAAAATACATACCCGGGCATGAGATGGGCAAAAATGATCAACATTAAGCCACTATGGACGATTTATATAGAACACCGAACCTAAAGCTTTTTGGAATAAAAACCGATAAGTCCGCATATCAGCAAAAAAGGTCTAAGCCGAACAGCGGATTGAGCCAGTGCTGTTTACCTTAATCAGCAAGGGCGGTAATCGGCCGAAAAAAAGCTATCTGGAAATGGAAAATGGGCTTGAACCGTAAATCCTGTCCAGCTTTTCCGATAAATTTTTCAGCTCTTCTTCGGTAATGGCTGTCTTATGGCTTATTGCCAGTATGGTTTCGAACAGATCCTGTATGCTATGCAGGGGTTGTCTGGTTTTGAGGCTTACGGCTTCTGCCCATTCGTTGCCTGGCTGCAGCCCGGGAAGATGCAGGCGGCTTCGCAATTCTTCCAGAAAGAAGGCTATTCGTTTTTCGGCAATGCGTTTGTGGTTGCCGGTTTGGAAGTAGAGGTTTCCAACGGTTTCAATAAACGCAAGGGTGGTGTTGGCCGGGGGTTTTATTACCGGTATGGGGCGCTGTTTTCGTCTGGCGGCAAAAAGCATGTACAAAACAATGGTGCCAACGGCAATGTAGTAGGCCCATTTAAGGGGTGGCGAAGACAATACATACCGCAGCGGGGTGGTGGGTTGCTGTCGTCCGCGATGGTAATATTCCGTCCAGTACACATCTTCTGCGGGCAGGTTTAGCAGGCAGGCCTCTGCGAAGTGTGCCAGGTTGTCGTGCAGCAGGTTAATGTTGGTAAAGGCAAATGGCAGGGTGGTTAGCCACAGGCTGCCCCTTCCCTTTTTTATTCTGATAAACACCGGGTGGTTATTTGAATTGGTAGCCAGAATTTCCACACTGTCGGGCGGCACCTCTGAAAAATAGCTGCGAGCATGGTTGTTGCTTAACCTGTAAGAAGCATTTTGAATCCAGATTCTAACTGAGTCAGATTCCTGAGTGGCGGCATCTGGCAGGCTTACCATCCCGCTGCCGGTATCAATGCCTAAGGTATCGGAAAAGGGGGCATAAAAGTATTCGGCAGCCACCAGTACATTTCCGCCCTCTGCCACATGGTGCAACAGGGCATTTACGTCTTCGGCTCCTGGCTGGAACACGATGCTCATGCTGATAAGGTTGGCCCGGGGGGGTATGGAGTCCAGCCATTCGTAAGCGGTAAGGTTACTTAGCCGAATGTTTTTATCCGGAAAAATACCCGGCAGGAGCTTGTGGAGCACAAATGTGCCATAGGGTTCTTTGTCGCGGTGATAAAGTGTAACGTTCCACTGGTGTTCTTTCGGGCTGAATAGCTGAACAGCGGTATACAAAACCGCAGATATGATTAAAACCACCAGATATTTTCGTTCGCCTTTCATGGCAGATTGTCGGCTATATTCCGGAAAATAGCGTTAACCCGGCTGTACAGCTCCTGGCTGGCCGAAAAGTTGCCGTACTCGTTGTACTCGTAGTAGTAATTTATGCTTTGCAGGCCCTCGCGCAGGCTGGTGGCCGGTAGTTCGGTAAGGTATTCATGGGTGGTTTTACCTGCCTGCCAGTTAATTAAGCCCTTATCGGCCAGTATTTTCAGTGCCTCAAGAAACCGCAATCGGATAGCCAGCCGGTAGTTCTGTTGCTTAAGGGCTTCCTGCAAAAGCGTGTTAAAGTTTATGGCGTGAATGTTTTCGGTATGGGTTACGGTGGTGGCCACAGGCTGGTTGCGGTAAAAAACATGGAGCGCATCAATATGCAGCAGGCGCAACACTACATATACCAGGCCAATAATAAACAATCCCAGAATCAATACTCTGGTCCAGTCGGTAGTAGTGGCAGTATACAGTAAGTCTCTCAGTAAACCAGTAAGCCACAGTTTAAGCCGCTGCCACCACGAAATTCCCGTTGGAACAGGCTGATAGTGCAGCGATGGGTCGGCCTTGAGCTGTTCCAGTTTTTTTGCATTGAATTTTCTTTCCGGGGCTTCCTGTGCCGCTGCGGGGGCAGGCCTCAGAGCCATCAGCGTTATAAACAAAAGTATGCTTAAAGCCCGCATGGAGTTTGGCATGTTACATGCTTTCAATGCGCGACATAAGTCCGCGGGATTCTTTAAGCTCTATCAGATTAAAATACTGAAAGGCAATGGCGATTAGCGGGATGGCATAAAGAATAAAGGAAGCCACAAAGTACAGCACAATAAATACATTGTTTATGAGCTGGCTTATCAACGATGGGTTTTGTGCGGCCGACCCTTCCAGTGAATGAAGGGAGGTGATGATAAAATTAATATACCAGGGGATGAAAAAAACCGAGGCCATCATGCTTTGCACCATGCTGGCAATAAAAATTAAACCAAAGGTACTCCACCATTTGCCTTTGGCCAGCGCAAAGCATCGGACTGCGGCCTGTGCAAAATTCAGGTTTTCAAAGGCCCGGGCAGCAAACACCATAGTAAGCGGCACGATGGAATAGATTACAAAAATAAAAGCAACAATGCCCAGCAAAATACCCAGCACCACCGATAACCGGACCACGCCAAAAACGGTGGTTACCATAATTGCATAGCCGGCAAGAAACATTAAAAAGAAGAAAAACAAGGTGCTCAGGTACCTGAAAAAAGATTGACGCACACGGCTCCACACGGCATCTACCTCAATACGGTTGCTTTGCCGTTCGTGGTACTCATTCATGTAGCTGTACACCACCGCTATAATAACAGCGCCACTCACGAAGAGGAAGATTAAAGCAGCCCCTCCCTGTGCCCAGGTGTTAACCGAGCCGATAAAATCAAAAAAGCTGTTGGGATTGGTGCGCATGGCGGTTATGGAATTGAGGTAACCTGCGTACAGGCTTCCGGATAGCAGGCTGCCGGCAAGTATTACCGGGCCGGCAATGAATAGCAATGAACGGACGAGCGGCTTGAAATTTTGCCGGATAAATTCAAACGTAACGTTAAGTTTTTGGCTGAAGTCGCGTGCCTGCTGAAACACTATGGGAGTAAAGTTTTCCATGCTGTGAAAGTTTAAAGGGATACCAGACAAAATAAAAGAGAATAAGGCAGGCCGACAAACCGATAATGAGCAGTTTACCTGTAGCCGGCATAAATTCATACCGGGTTATAAACGATTCGATAAAGCCCGCCAGCATAAACAAAGGTACCAGGCTCATTACCATTTTAAGTCCGCGAACAGCATGTATGCGGAAAGAGGTAAGGCGCGGATAGGTTCCGGGAAACAGAAAGCCGTTTCCCAGAACAAAGCCGGCCGCTCCTGCCACCACAATGGACGACAGCTCGATGGTGCCATGCAGCATAATAACCGGCAGAGCATGGCCCAGCATGGCCTGCGTCTGAAAAAATGCCAGAAATGCCCCCACCATTACCCCGTTCCTGAAAAGGATATAACCCGTGCCCACCGAAAACAGCAAGCCCATGGCAAAGGCTACACAAGCTACACGTATGTTGTTAAAGGTTATGGAAATAAACATGGTTGCCGAATCGGTTTGCCCATAAACGGCCATAGGTTTACCTGCTCGGATGTTCTGCAGCGTCATATTCACATAGCTGTCTCCCAGAATAAGCCGTGCAAAGGAGTCGTCATGAAGGGTGGAGATGTATCCGATTGCAACAGAGAGGATGAAAATTAAAAAAGCATACAACAGTTCTCTGCGGGCATGCCACAGTTCAAGCGGAACTTCGTTTTTCCAGAAAGTTAAAAAGCGCCTGCTGTCTTCCCGCCGGTTGCGGTATATGGTATGGTGGATTTTTGATGCCAGGTTGTTGAGGTAGGCCGTAACCCGACTTTGCGGGTACTGGGTTTGTGAAAAGGCCAGGTCGTCAGTGAGCTGGATAAAAATTTCGGCCAGGCGGTCGGGGTCGGGCCGCTTGCCCGAAAGGTCTTTTTCAATTTGCTCCCAGCGGGCCTGGTTTCTTTTTACAAATGCTGCTTCGCGCATGCGGTGTACTAAGTTAGGTAAAAAACGGCCTGTACAATGGGGTAAAAATACGGGGTTTGGGTTTTGATAGTCAAAGGGCTCAGCCAGGTCCTGGCATATAGAGCCTAAATGAAGGTTGTAAACGGATTAATTTGACTTAGCAGACCTGTGTCTGCCGAATAGGCACTATAAAAACTTTAAATACTAATACTAAAAACGGCAAAAAAGACGGTAGAAGAGCCCTTAGAAAAAAAGCTCTGAAAAGCGGCTGCAAGAGAAAGTGCAGGAGCAAAACTTATGGTGCTTATTAGTCGGACACTGAACAAATACGGCTATCCACCAGGCAAACAACAAAAAGCATTGATACCGTATTATAACAAGCAGAATTATTGGCAGACGGTTTAGCAGCATGAAAAGTCAACCCACAGGTGTAGGCACATTTATTTGCAGATCATAATGGATTTTCACAGCGTACTCGCGATTTTCATTTGCAAGCTGCCGGGCGAAGCTTTTTAATTTATTTTCTGTTTGGTGCCAGAATGCGGTATTCGGTGCTCACCAGTCCGCGGCTAATGTCGTTAAGTTTTCCTTTTAGCATGCGCTTTTTCAGGGGCGAGAGGTAGTCTATAAACAACCGGCCTTCAATGTGGTCGTATTCATGCTGAATGATGCGGGCCTTCATGCCATCGAATTCCTCTTCGTGCAGGTTCCAGTGCTCATCGAAGTAGCGGATTCGTATCCGCTCTTTGCGCGAAATATTTTCCCGAATGTTCGGAATGCTCAGGCATCCTTCTTCAAACACCCAAGGTTCGCCTGTTTCTTCCAGTATCTGCGGGTTTACAAACACTTTTTTAAAAGTGTCCATGCCCGGCTCGTTTTCATCATCATCCTGATGCAGGGCGGTGCCGTCGGCCACAAACAGCCGCAGGCTTTTTCCAATCTGCGGTGCGGCCAGCCCAATGCCCTGTGCGGCATGCATGGTTTCGAACATATCAGCAACCAACTGGCTAATATCTGTGCCGGGTTCTATTTCCCTGCCGCGTTGCCGCAGCACGGGGTCGCCATAAACTACAATAGGGTGAATCATTGCGATGCAAAAGTAATGAAATTGCAGGTTGGCCTGTTCATTCAGGTATGCGCTGTTCTTTGCATAAATGATTGAAGGATGAGTACGGCACTTATCTTATCGGCCTCGCCTTTTTGCCTGCGCATTTTCTTTTTCATGCCGCCCTCAATCATGGCGCGTTGCGCCATAATGCTGGTAAGGCGTTCGTCTTCTTCGTAAACGGGTATGCATGGAAACTGTTGGGCGAGCTCCTGCTTAAAACGAAGTACGTGTTGGGTTAGCGGGGTGGCTTCGTTGCGCAGGTTGCGGGGCATGCCCAGCACAAAAGCCTCTACGGGCTCATGGATGCAGTAATTTTTCAGAAAGGCCAGCACCTGTTGGGTAGGCACGGTTTCCAGCGCGGTAGCTATGATTTTCAGGGGGTCCGAAACGGCTATGCCGGTGCGTTTCAGTCCGAAGTCAAGGGCAATGAGGCGGCCCATTAGTTATGGCGGCAACGGTCAAAGAAAAGTTGTTTTACGCAGGCCTCCAGGGCCAGGGCCCGCGGAAAGAGAATTTCATTTTCCACGCGGGCATGAATAATAAGGCTTTGTTCAAAATCTTTCAGCTCGCGAAATATAACTTTTACCGAAAGGGGCGCTTCCGGGGGAAGGGTATAGTTGTTGGTAATTTGGCGTATGCCCTCCATTTCATCGTCATGGGCTTCGTGGTCCAGGGCGAAACGCTGTACCGAATGGCGTTCCAATAAATAATACAGTTTACCCGGATGGTATTTTCCTTTGGAGGCCTGGTCAAGCGCCTGGATGTAGGTAAACAGGCTGTCTTCTTCTTCGTAGATATGGTGAATAAAGTCTTCCATGAACAGGGGAAATACCACTTTCAGGTCGCGTTTCAGCGGCTGCCAGGCTTCGGCTTCGCATTCAAAATCGGCCACCAGGCGGGCAATGTAGGGCAGCTTTTCCTTAATAAACTGATGGTGGGCGTGGCGCAGGTACTCCAATACGAGTTCCAGCGGATAGGTGTTAAGCGGAGGTTGGGTTTGGGGCGAGCGGGCCTGGGCTTCAAGGTCTTTAATTACCTGCTCTACGCGCAGTCCGCGTTCGCTGCACACCTGTTCCAGGGTATGCTCGGAATAATCGGTAAAACGGATGCCGTAAAAATACAAAACATAGGCATGTAGGTGGTTTTCCTCCACGAGCTGTGCTATGCGTTTGTCTTTCAGGGCTGTAAGATCCATTTGCCACCAAATATAAGGGTTACAGCGGTTTTTATCATTTTTGCAGCCGGCCGCTGGCGAACATTTATGTTTGCCGGGCCGTTTGTTCGGTAAATAAAACCCTGAGGGAATGGAAATTACACCACAAAATACCCCCAACCAGATTAAGCTGCCATTTGTTCTGGCTGTTGGGCTTGCTGCCGGCTTGCTTATTGGTGTGCAGTGGGGCAGGCCGCGGTTAAGCAAGGAGGTAGACCGCGATGTACAGAAGTTGCGCGAAGTGCTTACCTATATAAGCGACAAATACGTAGACGACATAACAACCACCAACCTTACCGATGAGGCCATAAATCATCTGCTCACCAAACTGGACCCGCACTCGGCCTACATACCGGCATCGGAGCGGCAGGCAGCCAACGAAGAGCTGCGCGGCAACTTTGATGGCATTGGCATTGAGTTTAACATTTTTCAGGACACCATAGTGGTGGTAGCCCCGCTTAGCGGAGGCCCTTCAGAGGCACTTGGCATACGGTCGGGTGATAAAATTGTTGAGGTTGACGGGCAAAATGTGGCAGGGGTGGGTATTACCACCTCCGATGTAATGCGCCTTCTTAAAGGTCCGCGCGGCACCAAGGTGCAGGTTTCCATTAAGCGGCCTTCTGAGGCCCGGCTGCTTTCGTTTACCATTGTTCGCGATAAAATACCCCAGCAGTCGGTTGATGTGTCGTATCTTATTGATGGCCAAACGGGATATATCAAGATTAGCCGGTTTTCGGCTACTACCTACGATGAGTTTTCGCAGCACCTCAGCCAGCTGCAAAAACAGGGCATTACCCGGCTTGTTCTGGATTTACAGGGAAATCCGGGTGGTTATATGGCCGAAGCCATAAAAATTGCAGATGAGTTTTTACCCCAGGGCCGCAAAATTGTTTACACCCTCGGTAAAGATACCCGCCTTAATACCGATGCCAACGCCACGGCCGGCGGAAGCTTTGAGCAAGGCGAGTTAATTGTGCTGGTAAACGAGGGCAGTGCCTCGGCCTCCGAAATACTGGCCGGAGCCCTGCAGGATAACGACCGTGCCCTGATTGCCGGTCGCAGAACCTTTGGCAAAGGACTGGTGCAGCATCCGTTCGAGCTAAGCGATGGCTCCGAACTGCGACTTACCATTTCGCGGTACTATACACCCAGCGGAAGGTCCATTCAAAAACCCTATAACGATGAAGATGAATATGCCACCGATATTATTGAGCGTTATAAGAAAGGAGAATTTTTCCATGCCGACAGCATTCACCTGAACGACTCGCTGAAGTACACCACCATTGGCGGAAGAACTGTGTACGGTGGCGGGGGCATCATGCCCGATTATTTCATACCCTTAGATACCACCCTTAACAGCCATTACCTGAACGAGCTTTACACATCGGCCGCCATACAGGAATATACCTTTAACTATGCCGAAAAACATAAGGAAGAACTGGAAAGCAAAGGGTTGGAATGGTTTCTGAAAAACTTTACGGTAACCGACCGGATGCTGAACGATCTGGTAAGCATGGGCCTGCGCAATAAGGTAAAACCCGACAACCAGGAGCTGCGAAATAAACGATTTTTGTTTCAGATTCATGTAAAAGCCCAGATTGCCCGCAAGTTGTGGGGCAACCGCGGCCTTTACCCGGTGCTGAACCAAACCAACGAAGTCCTGCAGCAGTCGCTTAAATTATTCGACTTGATACCCGAAGTGCTTAAAACTTCGGCTGCTTCAAAACTGTAGCCGTACCAAATCGGCCGGGGTTCGTTAACTTAGTAGCGCAAATACACAAGCTATGTTCTATCATCGTCTGGGAAAAATACCGCCAAAACGCCACATCCAGTTCCGGCAGCCTGACGGCAGCCTGTATAAAGAAGAGCTGGTGAGTTCAGAAGGTTTTTCGGGTATATATTCCAATCTGTATCACATTTACCCGCCTACGCGCATTAAGCAATTGCTGGAACCGCAAAAATATGGTCCAACGCTGGTAGAAAATTACCAGCTTCGGCAAACGCATCTTAACACCTCAGGGGTAGAGCACACAGGCGAAGACTATCTGGATGCCCGCAAAGTGCTGATGAAGAACAACGACTGCGCCATAGCCATCTGCTCACCGCGTAAGCGAACCATGGACTACTTCTACAAAAACGCAGAGGGCGATGAGGTGCTGTTTGTGCATGATGGCAGCGGAAAGCTGATAACCCAGTTTGGCGTGGTTGAAATAAAGCAGGGCGATTACGTGGTTATTCCGCGTACGGTAATTTACCGGCTGGAGCTCAACACAACAGGGCCTTTGCGGCTGCTCATTATCGAGTCGGCCTCACCGGTCGAAACCGTAAAACGCTACCGCAATGAACTGGGCCAGTTGCTGGAGCATTCGCCATACTGCGAACGCGACATACGCCCGCCCCGCGAACTCATTACCGAAGAGGCACGTGGTGAATACCTCATCAAAATCAAAAAACAGGGATACCTGCACCAGTATGTGTACGACCACAGTCCGCTGGACGTGGTGGGCTGGGATGGCTTTTTATGGCCCTATGCCTTTTCCATTCACGACTTCGAGCCCATTACCGGGCGTATTCACCAGCCGCCCCCCGTGCACCAGACATTCCAGGCACATAATTTCGTAATCTGCTCGTTCGTGCCGCGCCTGTTCGATTACCACCCGCTGGCCATACCCGCCCCGTATAACCACAGCAATATCGACAGCGATGAGGTTTTGTACTATGCCGAAGGGAACTTTATGAGCCGGCGTGGCATTGAGCGCGGATCATTTACCCTGCATCCTGGCGGGCTGCCCCACGGGCCCCACCCCGGAACAGTTGAAAAGAGCATCGGAGCCAAAGAAACACATGAACTGGCGGTGATGATAGACACCTTCAGGCCGCTGTTCCTTACCACTGATGCCCTTCCTTTTGTGGATAAAAACTATCCCATGAGCTGGACAGATGCCAACCCTGCTGAAGGTTTTAATGAGGTAAATAGCCCGTAATGAAACCGGGCACCCTGATCAGTACTGCTCGGTGCGCGAAAAAAAGAAGTTACTTTCAATTTCGGCATTGGCATCGCTGTCGGAACCGTGAATAGCGTTGGCCTCGATAGACCTGGCAAACAGGTTGCGAATGGTGCCTGGGGCAGCTTTTTGCGGGTCGGTGGCGCCTATCAGTTTGCGGAAATCTTCCACAGCATTATCCTTTTCGAGTATCATCGGCACAATAGGCCCGGATGACATATAGCTGCACAGGTCGTTAAAGAAAGGGCGCTCTTTGTGTATGGCGTAAAACTGCCCGGCTCTTTCACGGCTAAGCTGGGTTTTTTTCATAGCTACTATCCTAAAGCCGGCCTCTTCTATCATTTTTATAATCGCGCCGGTGTGCCCGGCACTTACGGCATCGGGCTTAATCATGGTAAATGTGCGGTTTCCTGCCATGGCTTGAAGGGGTTCAAAAAATACGGGGGCAAAAATAGACTTATTTGCCGATTTTTAATGCCGGAAGCAATCTGCATTTCCTGTGTATTTTTATGCCCACCAAACCCTGCTCCTGCTATGACCAACCTTAGCGCGTTACGGGCTTTTCTTAACAGTCCGCGCCGGGTAGTGATTGTTACCCACTATAAACCCGATGCCGATGCGCTGGGTTCATCACTTGGGTTGTATCATTACCTTGCCCGATGCGGCCATCATCCGCAGGTAATTGTTCCCAGCGATTATCCTGCTTTTTTGCACTGGATGCCGGGCAACCACACCGTGTTAATCGATGAACCTGCCAATAAGCATAAAATTGACGAGGCTTTTGCCGGTGCCGAAATGATTTTCTGCCTGGACTTTTCAGCGCTTAACCGCATTCAAAACCTGGAAGAAAGGGTGAGGAACTCATCTGCAAAAAAAGTACTCATTGACCACCACCTCGAGCCCGACCATTTTGCCGATTTTGAAAAATGGAACCCGCAGTCGGCTTCTACCGCAGGCCTGGTGTATGAAATGATTATCGAACTGGGCGACCGGATCAACATATCGGCCGATGCCGCAAACTGCCTGTATGCCGGACTGATGACCGACACCGGAGGCTTTCGGCACAGCAACACCCGCCGCGAAGAGTTTATGATTGCCTCCGACCTGGTGGCCCTTGGAGCCGATCCTTCGCGCGTGGCCAAGCTTATTTACGATACCAACACCCTGGAACGCCTGCGCCTGATGGGCTATGTGCTTACCGAAAAGCTGGTGGTGCTGCCGCAATACCGAACGGCCTATATGACGCTTTCGCAGGAAGAATTGAAGCGCTTCGGCTCACAAACAGGCGACACCGAAGGCTTTGTAAACTACGGCCTTTCTATTAAAGACATTCGCCTATCAGTTATGATTTACGAGCGCAAAGACGAAATCAAGTTATCCTTCCGCTCCATCGGCAGCTTTTCGGTTAATGAACTGGCCAGGAAGCACTTTGGCGGCGGTGGCCATAAAAATGCAGCAGGTGGCTCGTCCAAAACCTCTCTTGAAGAAACGCTCAGGAAATTTTTAGATTTGCTGCCCGAATACCAATCCCGCTTGCTTACCGATGAATAACATGAAACACCGCTTTAAACCGGCATACCTTATAGCTTTATGCCTGTTTTTGCTTTTATCCTGTTCAGAAAACGTAAAAAAAACGCCCAATGGCATGCGGTTTAAAGTAATGCGCCAGGGCGATGGCAAACTTGCCCGCGTGGGCGAAGTAGTGGTGTTTGATTACATGCTGCTCGATTCGAAAGATTCGGTATGGACCTCTACTTTCGATACCTACCCCAGCGCTTATATTATTGACGACTCCAGCAACCTGCCGAACGAAAACGGCATTGTGCAAATGCTGCGCATGCTTTCAAAAGGCGACAGTGTGGTGGTAACCATGTCGGTAAACGACTTTTACAGCAAACTTAGCCGCGGCACCCGCCCCAAATACATCGATCCCGGCCTGCGGATGATTTATCGGTTCCGCGTTAACGACATCATGACCAACCGCGAATACACCGACTACCAGCGCGATATCATGAAGGTGTTCTACCGGCGGCAGGCTGCCAAAGACAAACGCGCCATCGATGCTTTCCTGGCCAGCCGCAACCTTAAAGCCGATACCACCGAAAACGGCATACGCTACCGCATTACCCAGCCAGGTACCGGCGCAAATGCCCGGCCCGGCCAAACGGTTATGGTTAACTACGTGGGGTACTTTCTCAACGGGCAGTATTTCGATACTAACATAGAGAGCTTTGCACACGAAGCCGGTCTGTACGACCCCATACGCACCTACCAGCCTATGGAAGTAACCATTGGCCAAAGCAATGTAATTGCAGGCTGGCACGAAGCCCTTCAGCAACTTAATAAGGGGGCCAAAGGAACATTCTACATTCCGTCTCCGCTTGCCTACGGTGCATCGGGTATGGGCCAGGTAATTAAACCCAACACGGTGCTTGTTTTTGAAATAGAGGTAGTGGATTTCAAAGAAGACCGGAAAACCAAAAACTAAAAGCCAATGCCTGCCGCATGGGTATTTGCAACCAACAACAGGCATAAACTGGACGAGGTGCGCCACGCAGCCGGAAGTATTATTGCAATAAGATCGTTGGCCGAGCTGGGCTGCACCGAAATATTACCCGAAACGGGCCACACCCTGGAAGCAAATGCCCGCCAGAAAGCCGAGTTTGTACATTTAAAGTATAGCGTGCCCTGTTTTGCCGATGACTCAGGCCTGGAGGTCGAAGCCCTGAATGGTGAACCCGGTGTGGCATCGGCCCACTATGCAGGCCCGCAGCGCAACAGCACCGATAACATAAATTTACTGCTCGCCAGGCTGGCAAACCAGGCCAACCGTAAAGCGCGCTTCAGGTGCGTTATAGCAGTAGCCAGCCATCAGGGCGTGCAACTGTTTGAAGGCGTGCTGAACGGAAGCATTGCCAGAAAACCGAAAGGAAAAATGGGATTTGGCTATGACCCCGTGTTTGTGCCCGAAGGCGAAACGCGTACCCTGGCCGAAATGACACTCGAAGAAAAAAATAAAATAAGCCACAGGGCACTGGCTGTGCGCCAGCTCATATCTTTTCTGCACGGGCAATCGAATAAAAACTGAGATGGTTAAACCGTACACCATAGGAATAACAGGCGGAAGCGGATCGGGCAAAACCTACTTCCTTAATAAACTGGCCGGGCGGTTTAATGAGCAGGAGATTTGCTTTGTTTCGCAAGACAACTACTACCACCCGCGCGAGCAGCAACAAACCGATGAACGCGGAGTAAAAAACTTCGACCTGCCCGAAGCCATCGACCACCAGCGCTTTGCAGAGCACATACGCCGGCTAAAGCGGGGCGAAGAGGTTATACTTACCGAGTACACCTTCAACAACCCGAAAGCCACCCCGCGCACCATTACCTATAGGCCTGCACCGGTATTGATTATTGAAGGCTTGTTTGTGCAATACTTTGCCGAAATACGCGATGAGCTGGACCTGAAAGTGTTTATCGAAGCCAAAGATTACCTGAAACTGAGCCGCAGAATAAGGCGCGACAACGAAGAAAGAGGATACGACCTTGACGATGTGCTGTACCGGTACCAGTTCCATGTAATGCCCGTTTATGAACGCCTGATTGAACCCCTTAAACACCAGGCCGACCTGGTTATTCCCAACAATCATCACTTCGAAGGCGCCCTCGATATCCTTACCTGGGCCCTAAAAGCCCTTATTGCCCGCCAGGCCTGAAATTGCAGCTAAAGGCTTTTATTTTCAATTTCATTCCCTACTTTTGTAACCCCGATGAAAAAGAGCAAATACTTCCGGCATATTCTGTTAGCCATCGGTATGATGGTGTCGGCATCGGTTATTTGCCTGGAAGTGCTTCAATATCATAAGCCCGAACAGGCGGCCCGGCAGGAAGAAAGCAATACCTCGGAAAAAAATAGGCCGGCTGATGAAATACTGTCCATGCCCGCCTGTACCCAGAGCACTGTACAGGCACACGAAAACTCATCAGCGCTGCATGTTATTCTTGAGCTGTTTGCCGATGAACCGGCTGATGAACCCAAAGCCGCTGCTGAAAGCCGTGGGTGGACCTTCTTGCTTGAAATGATTCTGCAGGTGATGATCTCACCCAATGCCCCCTGAACGCCACTAAGCTTTTACATTAGTTTCGGCTGCCCAGCCGCCTTACTTCACTATTGTTTGATTACTGACCAATAAAACCCAGCTATATGCAAAATAAAGGATTTGTAATTGTGTTAACTGCCGTTATCTCGGCCCTGTGTCTGTACTACCTGTCGTTTACCGTGGTGTCGACACGCGTACAGCAAAACGCCATAGCCTACGCTACCGATGCCAATGGCGTGGTAGATCTGAATAAAAAAGTAGCCTACATCGACTCGGTTTGGAACAAGCCGGTTTACAATCTTTTTGGGATAGAATACACCTACAAAGAGGTTAAAGACAATGAGCTGAGCCTGGGGCTGGACCTGCAGGGCGGTATGCATGTTACCCTTGAGGTTTCACCCGTTGACATCCTGCGCGGACTAAGCGGCAACAGCCGCGATTCTGCCTTTGTGCGTGCGCTGAATAAGGCAGCCCAGATGCAGAAAAACAGCCAGGAAAATTTCACCACCCTTTTCTTCCGGGCATTCCGCGAAGATAATCCGGATGTAAAACTGGCGCACATCTTTGCCTCGACCAACACGCGTGGCCGCATAAGCCTGAACGACCCCGATGAGAAGGTAATTGAAGTGGTGCAACAAGAGGTGGAAAGCGCCATAGACCGCTCGTACACCATTCTTAAAAACCGCCTGGACCAGTTTGGAACCTCGGCACCCAACATACAGCGCCTGCCCGGCACCGGCCGCATTCAGATTGAAATTCCGGGAGCCGATAACCCGGCCCGTGTGCGTAAGCTGCTGCAGGGAGTGGCCCGGTTGGAGTTCTGGGATGTAATTGAGCCCAATACCATTATGCCTGCACTGGTAAGCGTTAACGACCTGTTGGTAAAAGAAAAGCGCGCACAGGCAGCACAGACATCCGATGCCCCAGCAGGGCAGGCCGTAGCCAAACCCGACAGTGCCTTAACCGATCTGGAAAAACAACTGCAGGCCGCTTCAACCGCTGACTCTGCCCGCAGCGGTCTGGATTCACTTCAGAATCTGGCCATTTCACCTCTGTTTGCCAAAAGCATACCCCAGGGCACTTTCCGCTACCCGCTTAAAGACACAGCCGAAATAAACCGAATATTCCGCAGAGCCGATGTGCGCAACCTGCTGCCCCGCAACGTAGGCATTTACTGGGCCAACAAACCCGACAAGGACCTTTCGAACAACGAAGCACTCCAGTTGTACTTTCTTGACCTGGGCCGAACCGGCAAGCCCAGGCTTACCGGTGAAGTGATAAATGATGCACGCCAGGACCTGGACGAATATGCCCGGCCTGCTGTGAGTATGACGATGAATGCCACCGGCACGCGCATCTGGGCCAAATGGACGGCCGAAGCCTCCAGCAAATCACCCCGGGGCCGAATAGCCATTGTACTGGATAACCTGGTGTACTCTGCACCGGTGGTAAATGGCGAAATACCCAATGGCAACTCGCAGATATCCGGCAACTTTACGGTTGAAGAAGCCAAAGACCTGGCCAACATCCTCAAGGCGGGATCACTGCCAGCACCAACCCGTATTGTGGAAGAGGCCATTGTGGGCCCGACCCTGGGCGAAATAGCCCGCAACCAGGGACTTATTTCTACCTTAGCCGGCCTTGCCCTGGTGGTAATTTTCATGGTTATCTACTACGCCAAAGGCGGATGGGTGGCCAATCTGGCCCTGCTGTTTAATATTTTCTTCATACTGGGAATACTGGCCCAGTTCGATGCCGCCCTTACTCTGCCAGGTATTGCAGGTATTGTACTCACCATGGGTATGGCCGTTGATGCCAACGTGCTCATTTTTGAGCGTATAAAAGAAGAGCTTTACCAGCACGGCCGGAAAATGAAAGATGCCATAAAGACCGGCTACCAGCGGGCTTTCTGGACTATTTTCGACTCTAACTTCACTACCTTAATCACAGCCGTGTTGCTGGCCTGGGTAGGACAGGGCCCTATTCGTGGCTTTGCCGTAACGCTAATCATCGGTATCCTTACTTCGTTCTTTACAGCTGTCTATGTATCGCGCGTAATCGTGGAATGGATGACCCGAAAAGGCGATGAGAGCAAAATTTCGTTCGACACGTTTATTGCCCGCATAGTAAAAAAACGCAGAAAATATGCCTTTGTACGCAACAGTAAACTGGCTTACATCACCTCTTCGGCCGTAATAATCGTGGGCCTTGTGCTTATTGTTTTAAACGGGCTTACACTGGGGGTCGATTTCAAGGGTGGACGCTCGTACGTAGTATCGTTCAACCAGCCGGTAAAGGCCACCGAGCTTAAAGTAGGACTGAGTGAGGCTTTTGCCAATGCAGGTACCGAAGTAAAAAACTATGGCAGCAACAGCAAAGTTAAAGTTACCACCGCCTATTTGATTGATGATGACAGCGATGAGGCTGATGATAAGGTAAGGCAGGCACTTATTGCCGGAATGGAAAAAATAACCGGTAAAAAGTACGCAGAGCACGACTCCCAACTTTCAGATAGCACCTTTACCATTTCCAGTTCCACCAAGGTAGGGGCTACAGTAGCCGATGATATTAAGAATTCTGCCTGGAAGGCCAGCTTGCTTTCGCTGGCGGCCATCTTTGCTTACATTCTGCTAAGGTTCCGCAAATGGCAGTTCAGCACAGGAGCTATTCTGGCTACTGTACACGATACGCTGTTCGTTTTTGCCGCCTTTGCCATTGCTGGCGCATTGGGCATAAGCTTTGAAATAGACCAGGTGTTCGTAGCCGCAGTACTTACCATTATCGGATATTCCATAAACGATACGGTTATTATTTTCGACCGCATAAGAGAGTACTTTAACCTGGGCACTTCGCACGATGATAAAAAGATTGTGAATGATGCCATAAACGATACGTTGTCGCGTACCATCATAACTGCAGGTACCACCTTACTGGTTGTATTGGTGTTATTGATTTTTGGTGGTGAAGTGCTGCGCGGCTTTTCATTTGCGCTGTTTGTGGGTATTTTGGTGGGCACTTACTCATCGGTGTTTATCGCTGCACCGGTAATTCTGGATTTGGGTAGTGCCAGGGGCGAGAAGAAGTCTGAACCGAAAAAGACTGTACCAGCTACGGCATAGCGCTGCCGACAGGTAATTTATTATATGAGGCTGCCTGTAAAGGGCAGCCTCTTTTCTTTTAGCTTGTGCCGCACCTATTGTAAATTGACGCGTTCTACCCGAAGGCCTGCAGCGCGCATGCCCCGCAAAGTATCGGTGCGCATAAAATGTTGCAGTGTAACGGTGTAGGGCCCGGGTGTACGGAAGCGGAAGTCTTTCAGGACCAGAACCCTATGATCGAATAAAAACCCGATGCCGCTTTTGCCCAGTGGTCGGCCGGTTTTGTCGAACAAATCGGCCGAATGCAGCTTCAGGTATACAGCAGTTGAGCTGTCGGCAAGGGCAAAGGTGAAATACAAGTTGGCGAACGGATAGTTGTTATCGTGGCGCAGATTAACGTACAGGTTGTAGGTTGCCGAAGTATCGGGAACGAAAAAGGAAAATTGCGGTCTTTCGTTTACCAGCCAGTAGCGTTCGGGGAAATCATGATGTTGCTCGTAAATTCTTGCCGGGTCGCAGGCAGCGAGTAGCGGTAAAAGCCAAAGAAACTTTTTCATGAAGCTCCGGAAGTATTGGGTTTGTTGTTATGCCGGTTGCGGCTGCGTTTCTTCTTTTTCTTTTTCGATCGCGACCTGAATTTCCGGTCAAGTTGTTCCAGGTCGCTGTTCAGGGGCCCGGATTCTTCTTTTTCTGCGGGCTCGTCTTCCAGCAGGGTGGCCGGCTTTTTACCCGCTTTGTTTAGTTCGATGATGTGATTTACCCGCGCCACATCCAGCGGATACCAGGTGTTATCTTCGCGGTAGCCAAACCACATTATCTTACGAAAGATATCCGTTTTTTGCAGCCTGGCTTCTCCCTGTTCGGTTAGCAACGGGGCTTCTACTTTGGGTATGTCTTTCAGGGCTTCCAGGTAAGTATCCAACTCATAATTGAGGCAGCACTTCAGGCGGCCGCACTGGCCGGAAAGCTTGGTGGGATTAAGCGAAAGATTTTGATAGCGGGCGGCACTGGTGGCAACATTTTTAAATTCGCTTAACCAGGTTGAACAGCACAACTCACGTCCGCATACACCAATGCCGCCCAGCCTGCCGGCTTCATGTCGCAGGCTTATTTGTTTCATTTCTACCCGTATTTTAAACTCAGCTGCCAGAATTTTTATCAGTTCACGGAAGTCAACCCGCTCATCGGCTGAGTAGTAAAACGTAGCCTTGGTGTTATCGGCCTGAAACTCCACATCCGACAGCTTCATTTTCAGGTTGAGTTTGCGGATGATTTCGCGGGTTCGGTAGAGGGTGGGCATTTCCCGGTTACGGGCTTCGGCCATTTTTTCCAGGTCGCGGGAAGTGGCCAGGCGGTATATTTTTTTTATTTCCTCGTTATCGGCAACATTTTTTTTCCGCATTTGTAACCTCACCAACTCTCCCTGTAACGAAACGTGCCCAATGTGGTAGCCGGTGGGCATTTCTACTACTACGGCATCGCCCGTGTGCAGGGTTAGGGCGGCGGTGTTTCTGAAAAAATCTTTGCGCCCGTTTTTAAAGCGCACTTCAACGATATTAAACTTTTGTCCGGCCGGCATTTCCATGTTGGCCAGCCAATCGAATACGTTCATTTTGTTGCATCCGCCTGTAAGGCACATGCCGTTGTTTTTGCATCCGGCAACTTTTGTTCCTTTTCCCGATGTGCACGTACAGGCCATGGTTCACTGCGATTGTAAAAGATCTAGCCCTATGTCTCTGCGAAAATAGGCATTTGTCCAGCTTATTTGCGATACGGTAGCGTAGGCTTTTTGCCGGGCCTCGTCAATGCTGTTTCCCAGGCCGGTTATGGCCAATACCCTGCCGCCCTGGGTAAGAATAGTTTGGTTTACCTGCAGGGTGCCGGCGTGAAAGCAAAGAGCCGGGCCTGGTTTTTCCAGGCCGGCAATGGGATGGTTTTTTTCAAATTCACCCGGATAGCCTCCGGAGGCCATTACTACCGTTACCGCTGTGTGGGGTGAAATATTTACGGTGGTGTTATTAAGCGAGCCGGTAGCGGTTTTCCACAACAGGTCGGTCAGGTCCGATTCCAGGCGGGGCATTACGGCCTGTGTTTCGGGGTCGCCCATCCGGCAATTGTATTCAATTACAAACGGATTACCGGCCACGTTCATAAGTCCGATGAAGATAAATCCGCGGTAAGGGATATTTTCTTTTTTCAGGCCGGCCAGGGTAGGTTCTACAATCTGTCGGGCAACTTTTTTCATAAAGTTGGTGTTGGCAAACGGAACGGGTGAGACTGCGCCCATTCCGCCGGTATTGGGGCCGGTGTCGCCTTCGCCTATGCGTTTGTAATCTTTGGCCTCGGGCAGAAGCACGTAATTATGCCCATCGGTAAGAACAAATACGGATAGTTCTGTTCCCGAAAGGTATTCTTCAATGAGCACGGTAGTTCCGGCATCGCCAAATTTCCTGCCGCTGAGCATCAGCTTCAGTTCTTCTTCGGCCAGGTGTTTATTTGAGGTAATGATTACGCCCTTACCGGCTGCCAGGCCATCGGCTTTAAGCACGTAAGGTGGTGTTGTTTCGTTTAGGAAGGTCAGGGCTTCTGCCAGCTGGCCCGAGGTGAAGGTGTGCGCGCGTGCCGTGGGTATTCCATGCCGCAGCATAAAGGCTTTTGAAAAATTTTTGCTGCCCTCCAGTTGTGCGCCGGCTTTTCCGGGCCCAACAATAGCCAGGTTGGGCAGGTGTTGTTCCAGGTGGTCGCGCAGGCCGTTTACCAGGGGAGCTTCAGGGCCTACTACCATCAGGTTTATATTTTTTTCTGCGCAGAAATCTGTTATTGCTTTAAAATCGAGGGGGTTTAAGGGTACGTTTATTCCTTCGCGTGCAGTGCCGGCATTGCCGGGTGCGATGTACAGGGTATGGCAAAGCGGGCTCTGCCGTATTTTCCAGGCCAGCGCATGTTCGCGGCCGCCACTTCCAATAAGCAGAATGTTCATGGGCTGATACGAAATGCCAAAGATGGGTAAAGCGCTGCGCCCGTCAAAATAGACGGGCGCAGGTTTAAAATCAGTGAGCGTATTTGCTCATGAACTGGATGCGCGCCAGGCGTATTTCTTCTTCGGTGTAGTCGGCCAGGCTTTCGTCCTGAAGGGCTTCTTCCAGGCTGTCGGTTTCGGCATTCATGAAGTAATCGTGAATGTCTTCCTGTTTATGCGGGTCGAGCACCTGGTCGATGTAATAATTCAGGTTAAGCTTGGTACCGGAATTGGTAATGTTTTCAATTTCGGTAAGCAGCTCATCGAACGAAAGGTTGGCCATTTCGGCAATTTCTTCCAGGTCTACCTTTTTATCGATTTGCTGAATGATGAATATTTTGGTTTTGGATTTGTTTACGGAAGACTTTACCACCACTTCGGTGGCAGTTTCAATTTCGTTTTCTTCCACATATTGCTGAATGAGTTCCAGAAATTCTTTTCCGAACTTGTTTACCTTGCCCATACCCACTCCGTTTACCTGGGCGAGTTCTTCTTTGGTAGTAGGGTAGGTGGTAGCCATCTCTTCGAGCGAAGGGTCCTGGAAGATTACGTAAGGTGGCAGGTTTTTTTCGCGGGCAATTTTCTTGCGCAGGTCTTTAAGCATTTCGAAGAGTTTCTCATCGTAGGCTTTGGTGTTCATGGGGGTGCGCTCGGATGACTCTTCCTCTTCGTCCAGGTCGGTGGTAAAGTCGTGGTCGCGGGCCAGCTCAATGGGATGAGGTTTTTTCAAAAAGGTTTCACCCTTTTTGGTGAGCTTGAGCACGCCAATGTTTTCAATATCTTTTTCGAGGTACTGGTAAATAAGGGCCTGCCGGATAACCGACTTCCAGAAGTCGGCATCTTCATCGCTGCCGGTACCAAACACGGGCAGGTCGAAGTGGGCATAGCTTTTTACGTATTCATCTTCAATGCCGCGTATCACATTTACCAGGTGGTTAAGGCCAAACCGTTCGTTGGTTTGTTTAACGGCCTGCAACACGGTTTTAACGTACGGGGTGCCGTCAAACCGCTCGCGCGGGTGTACGCAGTTGTCGCACATGCCGCAGTTGTCTTCTTTGAATTCCTCACCGAAATAGTGCAGCAGCTGCCGCCTGCGGCAAACGGGCGATTCGGCATAGAATTCCATTTCCTGCAGCAGGATTCGGGCGTTTTCACGCTCCTGTACCGATTTGTCTTTATTGAATTTTTCGAGTTTGTTCAGATCGTTGTGGCTGTAAAACATCAGGCAATAGCCTTCCAGGCCATCGCGGCCGGCACGGCCGGTTTCCTGGTAGTAACCCTCCAGCGACTTGGGTACATCGTAGTGCACCACAAAGCGCACATCGGGTTTGTCAATACCCATGCCAAAGGCAATGGTGGCTACAATTATGTCTATTTCTTCATTGAGGAATGCGTCCTGATGTTTTTCGCGTACATCGGCATCCAGGCCGGCATGGTAGGGCGCTGCCCTGAAGCCGTTAACGGTAAGAAGGTTGGCAATCTCTTCAACTTTTTTGCGGCTTAGGCAATACACAATTCCTGATTTGCCCCGGTTGTCGCGCAAAAATTTAATAAGCTGTTTTTTGGTTTCTTTTTTGGGTCGTACTTCGTAATACAGGTTTTTGCGGTTGAATGAAGAGATGAAGATGTCGGCATCTTCCATCTGCAGGTTTTTCTGTATGTCCAGTTGCACTTTGGGTGTGGCCGTGGCCGTAAGTGCAATGATGGGCAGATCGCCCAGGTGCTGAATCATGGATTTTATTTTGCGGTATTCCGGACGGAAGTCGTGCCCCCACTCGCTTATGCAGTGGGCTTCGTCAATAGCCACAAACGAAACTTTTACTTTTTTGAGAAACTCAATGTTTTCTTCCTTGTTCAGCGATTCGGGTGCAACGTACAGCAATTTTACCTGGCCACTAATGCAGTCTTTTTTTAGACGGGTAATTTCTCCTTTCGAAAGCGTTGAATTCAGAAAGCGTGCGTTTACCCCGTAAGCGTTAAGCTGGTCGACCTGGTTTTTCATCAGCGCAATAAGGGGCGAAATAACCACCGCAAGGCCGTCCATAATCAAGGCCGGAAGCTGATAGCAAAGCGATTTGCCTGCCCCGGTGGGCATAATGACGAACGTATTTTTACCCTCCAGCAGGTTGCGGATTATGGCTTCCTGATTGCCGCGGAAACTGCTGTAACCAAAAACCTCCTTAAGTTTTAATTTTAAAACATCTTTCTCTTCTGCCACCATCATATCCTAACGTGGGTTAGTTTAATCTTATATCTTTGCTGAACAACAAAACTAAACTGCAAAGCGCATTGAATATAGCAAAAAATATCAAAAACATTGCACGCGAAGTATTAATAAATGAATCTAAGGCAATTGAGCGGTTAACAGATTACATAAACGATGAATTTGAAGCGTGCGTTCAGGCTATTTATTCTGCAAAAGGGCGGGTGGTTGTAACAGGCGTTGGTAAAAGTGCCATTATAGCAAATAAAATTGTGGCTACGTTGAATTCAACCGGTACGCCGGCACTATTTATGCATGCAGCCGATGCCATTCATGGCGATTTGGGCATGGTACAGCCCGAAGATATTGTAATATGCATATCGAAAAGCGGCAATACGCCCGAAATAAAGGTTCTGGTACCCTTGCTTAAGCGGCGGGGTTCCCTGCTGGTGGCCCTGGTGAGCAATACCGACAGCTACCTGGCCCGCCAGGCCGATTTTGTGCTGAATGCTACCATAGAAAAGGAGGCCTGCCCCAATAACCTGGCTCCTACTACCAGCACTACCGCTCACCTTGCACTGGGCGATGCCCTGGCGGTATGCCTGGTTCATCTGCGCAATTTTACCCAGTCCGATTTTGCCCTTTTCCATCCCGGCGGGTCGCTGGGCAAACAGCTTTATCTTAAAGTTTCGGATATTGCCGTGCACAATGCCCTGCCTATGGTAGGTCCCGATGCTACGCTGCGCGAAGTTATTCTGGAAATTTCATCCAAAAGACTGGGGTGTACCGCAGTAGCTGCTGCTGATAATAAGCTGTTGGGGATTATTACCGATGGAGACCTGAGAAGAATGCTGGAGAAAAATCCCGACCTGGCAGCCCTGAAAGCACGTGATATTATGACGCACAACCCCAAATGCATTCAAAAAGATGAATTTGCAGTAAAGGCCCTGCAGCAAATGCAGGAAAACAACATTACCCAGCTGGTAGTGCTTGACGGTGAAAAAATTGCAGGGTTTGTTCATCTGCACGACCTGTTAAAGGAAGGCATTGCCTGATGACACAGCTTCGGTTTAGGTAATAATTTGCAAACACAACACTAAGTTATGAATAAAAACCTCTATGTGGTGCTCATGGCAGGAGGTGTGGGTGTTCGTTTCTGGCCCTACAGCCGCAACCGCCAGCCCAAGCAGTTTCTGGATGTGCTTGGCATGGGCAAAACCCTGCTGCAGGCCACCTGGGAGCGGTTCAGCCCAATATGCCTGCCTTCGAATATTTACGTGGTAACCCACGAGGAGCATGTGCACCTGGTGCGCGAACAACTGCCTCAACTGCCCGAAGAACAAATACTGGCCGAGCCCATGCGCAAAAATACCGCTGCCTGCATTGCCTACGCCAGCTATCGCATAGAACGTGTTAACCCTGATGCCGTGGTGGTGGTTAGCCCGGCCGACCATTTAATTCTGAACGAGAAGGAATTCGAAAAAAATATATTGCGCGCAGCCGAAGCCGCACAGGACCAGGACAAGCTTATTACCCTGGGCATTACGCCAACCCGGCCCGAAACCGGTTATGGCTATATACAGTACCATGCGGATAAATCGCTTCTGAAAAAGGTTAAAACCTTTACCGAAAAGCCGCAGCTGGCCCTGGCCAAGAAGTTTCTGGAGAGCGGAGATTTTGTATGGAATTCGGGCATTTTTGTGTGGGGGGTAAAGGCCATTATCGCAGCACTGAAAGAACACCTTACCGAAATGGCCGAAGTATTTGAAGAATGCCGAACCCATTTCAATACACCCACTGAAACGCAGGCGGTGGCACAGGCCTATGCGCAGTGCAAAAGTATTTCGATTGATTATGGTGTGATGGAAAAAGCCACCAACGTGTACGTGCTGCCGGCCTCGTTTACCTGGTCTGATCTGGGCTCGTGGGGAAGCATTCACGAAGTTTCGGCCAAAGACAAAGATAATAACCTGATAAACGGTAGGGTGTTGAATTACGAATCGCGCAACTGCATACTCAAGGCGTCATCGCCCGAAAAACTGCTGGTGGTGCACGGCCTTAACGGGTATTTGGTTGGAGAGTTCGGAAATGTAATTATTGTGTGCGAAAAAGACCGCGAAGATTTATTCAGGCAGTTTGTTAACGATGTAAAGGCCCTGAAAAACGGCAACGACTTTTTGTAATCAGTGGGCCGTTGCTCTTTGCCTGATTGCTTCGTATAACACCATACCTGCGGCAACCGAAACGTTAAGCGATTGTACCTGCCCGGCCATGGGAATTTTAACCTGCTCATCTGCAAGGTTCAGCAGTTCGTGGGCTATACCGGCATCTTCCGACCCCAAAATGAGCACTAAGGGTCGGTTCATATCGGCATGGAAGGCGCTTTTCTCTGCTTTTTCGGTACAAGCCACAACGGCCAGGCCGGCATCTTTCAGAAATTTAGCTGCGCGCAACAGATTTTTTTCGCGGCAAACGGGCAAATAATGCAGGGCACCGGCCGAAGTTTTAATGGCATCGGCCGAAACAGGGGCGCTGCCTTTTTCGGGTACAATAAGGGCATGCGCACCCAGCCCTTCGGCTGTGCGGGCAATAGCTCCCAGGTTGCGCACATCGGTAATATGATCGAGCATAATGAAAAGAGGCACCTGTCCCTCTTCGTAAACCTGCTGTACCACATTGCTAAGCAGGGCGTAATCTATCGCAGAGAGGTATCCCACCACGCCCTGGTGGTTTTTTCCGGTTAAGCGGCCCAGCTTTTCTGCCGGCACCTGAGTAAACGGAATTTGCCGTTCGCGTAACAGGCGTATCAGTTCGCGTGCCGGCTCGCCTTTAAGGCCTTGCTGAACAAAAACCCGTTCGAGGGTTTTACCTGCCCGTATGGCTTCGCTAAGGGCATGGATTCCGTAAACTAATGATGGTTTACCCATGTGCAAAAGTAGGCATTTGCCTCAGAAACGCGCCTTACGCCATAAGTCCACCACCTCGTACCAGGTGTTGCGGTACCGGCCTTCGCGCAGCAGTACAAAGTTATCGGGGTCGAACAGGGTGGAGGCGCGAACAAACGTAAAGCGTTCTTTATGGGTAGGCTGGCGGTATTCCCATATTTCGCGGTTGTCCGCCAGATACACTTCATCGGGCGGGCCAAAAATAATGTATATCATGCCGCGGTCGGTTTTCCAGCCTGCCTTGTATGAAGTAAACATCCGGTTGGTCTGTTCAACACGCTGAAAATAGCTGCGCATAAAAATTTTAGCCCGTTCGGCATTTCCCAGAATACTGAGTATGGTTTTGTCGAAATCGGGCTTACTGCCTGCCGAGACGTACAACCGGTCGATTTCTTTTTTCTGACATATATAAATCATGGGGCCGGCAAGTGACGAAAGTGTGGTAAACCTGGGGTAATCGTCTTCTACCCGGAATGCCAGGCCTTCGGTCGAGGCAGTATCCTGCTGCACCAACACAAGGCCCGCTTTGCTGAAGCTTAACGGTTCTGAAGGATTGTGGCTGAAAATTTCATCTGGTATTATCCGGGGCGGCACGCGCCCCTGTGTTTCTGAAAAGGGCGGAGCAGCAGGCGGAAAATCGGTGCGGTACACCGAAACTATGAGGGGTTTGCCCGGATTAAAGCCGGCAAAGGTTACCGGCTGATTTATGGAAATATATTTTTCAACAACCGGCTGGTTGTTCCGTAAAAGAGCAAAGGCATTTTTTTCGGGTACCGGAGTGTAAACCAGCCAGGGTTTTCGTGCGGCGGCCAAAGTAATGCGCAGAACGGCCACCCGCCCGACTGAACCTTCCGGAAGCAAAATTCGTCCGCACCGTGAAGCTTCTGTGTGAACAAGCCATTCGGGATCGGGCAGCGGTGTACCTTCTTTTGCGCTCAGGCTTTCGCGAAGCTCGGCACCGAAACCAAACTCGCTGATGTTGCGCGTGCCTTTTATGGAAAACGAGAAATAAAAGTACAGTTTTTCGTTTTCGCGGTAACAGATGGTGCCAACCGAAAACGGTTCATCGGGATTATACAGATAGCTAAAGTTGTTGTCGCGCAGTACCTGGCTGCTGGCAGGGGGCGGCAGCATGAGGCACAGGCCGAAAAGCAGGTGCATCCGGTTCATACCTTTAAATTAACGGATTAAAAGTGTAAATATGGTGCGAAGGTCTATTTTTGCACCCTTATGGTCGGCAAAATTTACACTACCGAAGTAACATCGGCTGCCCTTCCTTCAGATAATCCTTTGCATCAGCGCCTGCTTAAGCCTTATGAGCTAACCTGTGCTTTTCTTTCAGGCAAAGAGCATGTGCTGGAAGTAGGGTGTGGCGAAGGCCGGGGCATTGCGCTTATGCTGCCGTTGTTACAGAAATTTACTGCAGCCGATAAGCTAACCCATGCTGTAGAGCGGTTAAGGGAACAATATCCAACAGCAACCTTTCTCACCATGAATTTTCCGCCCCTTGCCGGGTTGAAAGACGATGGTTTTGATGTTGTGGTGAGCTTTCAGGTAATTGAGCATATTGAGAACGATCTTTTTTTTCTGGAAGAAATATACCGGGTGCTGAAGCCCGGCGGACTGGCCCTGCTCACCACGCCCAACCGCAAAAAAAGTCTTACCCGCAACCCCTGGCATGTGCGCGAATACCTGGCCGAAGAACTCAGGCAACTGGTGGCCCAAGTGTTTGAAACCGTTGAAGTGAAAGGCATTGCCGGTAATGAAAAGGTAATGGCGTACTATCAGCAAAATAAGATAGCCGTGGAGCGCTTAATGCGCTGGGATGTGCTGAACCTGCAGTATCGGCTGCCGGCGTGGATGCTGCGCCTGCCCTACGAGCTATTGAACCGGATAAACCGAAACAGGCTGCGGCATGGACTCGTTGAGTTGGTTGATGGCATTACGACAGCCGATTACCTGCTGGTACCCGAAGCTGATGAAGCCCTTGACCTGTTTGTGGTGGCCCGCAAAAAGCAGGTTTAAAAATCTTTACCGGAATCGTACCGGAACCTGCCCGGAATATTTTTGATAGGCCTCTTCATAACGCTGCGCCAGTTCGTCTTCGCCATACTGGTACAATACGTTTTGTATGGTGCCCAGCACGGCAATGTGGTTATACAGGTCGCGGTTAATTAAACCCTTATCAATCATGTAGGCTATCATTTCGCTGGTACGATCGCCCAGAATGCGGGCTATTTCCACGGCTTTTTCTTTTTCGCCCACTTCAAACCAGAACTGCAGCCCCAGCGCCTGGGTAAAATCGTAGGGTATGCTGACATCGGGCATAACCTCTATGCTGCGCAGCAGCACCTCGCGCGCACGCGCAGTGTCGCCCTTCAGCAACAGGGCTTCGGCCAAGTCATTAAAAGTGCTGCGGTGGTTCTGAACAAAATTGCGATAGTCTACACTGTAAAACACTTTCGGGTTTTGTAGTCCGCGAAAGCGGAATTTATTCATGATGTTGCTGTAGGCCACCTCGGTGTTTACCCATCGCATTTCGGGCTGCGGATTCTGAACCGGCAATATTCTAAAAGCATTGCCTTCGCTTACCACAAAGGGTTTGAGGTCTATATTGAATTGTTCCAGCGAAGTATTGTTTACATAAAGGGGTCGCTCCCAATTGTTGGAAAGCAGCAGATCCAGCAGGGCCAGATCCTGCTTCATCAGGGTGTTTTTGCGCATGCGCAGGCGCATTTCTGTTACCAGGTATTTTTCAAGTTCCTTCGGAACAATACCCATGGCTTTTATACGGGCCGTATCTACCTTTAATACCAGCTCTTTGGCAGGCACCATGTTGGTGTTGGGGTAATATGGATGAAGCAGGGTGTTACTTTTCTTTTTGATAAGATCGATATACTGGGCAAGATCAATGCTTTTAAGGCCGGCATCGAAGTACACCAGCGCTTCGTTTGGGCCCCCCTGCCGGTAATGTTCGGCTGCGAGGGTGTACGGAAAGGGCTCGGATTGGTAATGTTTGCGCATGGTTTGCTCAATGTACCAGTCGGTGTTATAGTAGCTCAGCACCACTACGCGCATATCGGTGCGTATGCCTTCCACTTCCTGGGCATACCACAGCGGGAAAGTGTCGTTGTCGCCACCGGTAAACAGTATGGCGTTGGGTGCGCACGATTCGAGGTAATTAACGGCCGAGTCGACCGAAAACCAGCGGTCTGAGCGGTTGTGGTCGTCCCAGCCTTCGGCTGCCATAATGGCCGGTGCGGAAAGCCCGATAAGCGTGGCAGTGAGGGCAGCTGCTTTGGCGTTGCGTATCAGTTTTTCAATACCTGCTGCAATGCCTATTACGGCCAGTCCAATCCAGAATGCGAAGGCATAGTATGAACCGGCATATATGTAGTCGCGTTCGCGCGGTTCGGTAGGGGGCGAGTTAAGGTAAACCACCAGGGCCACACCGGTAAGGATAAACAACAACCCGATAACGGCAGCGTTTTTCGGATCTTTTACCAATTGATAGTACAGGCCAAAGAAACCCAGCAGCAGCGGAATCATGAAGAAGTTGTTGCGGGCTTTGTTGGAGGCAATAAGGTAGGGCACTTTTTCAAACCACTGCGAGGGTCCCAGCCAGTCATCGCCAATTTCATCGCCTTCCCGGCCGGCAAAATTCCAGAAAAAGTAACGCACATACATCCAGCCTATCTGGTGCTGGAACATAAACCGCAGGTTGTCGGCAAAGGTGGGTTTTTCTCCTTCGCGCAAGCCCAGCTTGCTGCGGTAAATGGAGGCGTGGTTTTCCATATTGCTGTAAATGCGCGGAAGGATGGTCATTTGCCGGGGGTCGTACACATAATCGCGTTTGCGGTCTATAATTTCGTAGCGGTCTTTTCCTTTTTTATAAATGGGTGCGCCTTCTTTTATATCCACAATTTCGGCTGTAAAATAGGGGCCGTACAGCAGGGGCCGGCTTCCGTATTGTTCGCGTTTGAGGTAGCTTACAAAGCTCATCACATCGCTAGGGTCGTTCTCGTCAATGGGCGGGTTATAGTTGGAGCGTATAACGATAATAGCATAAGAGGTATAGCCAATAAGTATAAAAGCGGTTGAAAGCAGAAAAGTATTGAGCACAGCCTTTTGCCTGCGCTGGCTGTACACAATTCCGTAAATAAGTGCCGCCAAGATAAGCAGGCTGAAAAGCAAAGCCCCCGAACCAAATGGCATACCCAGGGTGTTGACAAAAAATACTTCAAAGGTGCCGGCCAGGCCGGGCAAACCGGGAATAATGAAATCGTTGATGAAGATAATGAGCAGGCCGCTGATAACCAGCGTAGCAATTATGCCCCACCGCGAAGGTTGGTACTTTTTAAAATAAAAGATAAGGGCCAGCGCCGGCAGGGTAACCAGGTTAAGCAGGTGCACGCCAATAGAAAGGCCAATGGCATACGAAATGAGCAAAATCCACCGGTTGGCCTGCGCTTCATCTTCTATGGCATCCCACTTAAGCATGGCCCACACCACAAAGGCGGTGAAGAACATAGACATAGAGTACACTTCGGCTTCGACAGCCGAAAACCAGATGGAGTCAGCAAAGGTCATGGCCAGAGCGCCAACGGCTCCGGCACCCATCAGCAAAATAATTTTATCGGCAGAAAGCTGGCTATCTTTTACCCCCAGCATTTTGCGCCCGAAAATGGTAATCGACCAAAAGGTGAACAACGAGGCAAATGCACCGGCCAGGGCACTGACAAAATTTATCCAATAAGCTACGCGGGTAACGTCACCGAAAGATAAAAACGAGAATATTCTGCCCAGTAGCAGGAACAGCGGCGCTCCCGGCGGATGGGGCACCTGCAATTTATACGATACGGCTATAAACTCACCACAGTCCCAGTAACTGGCGGTTTCTTCCATGGTTATCCAGTAAGTGGCGAGCGCCAGGGCAAATATCACCCAGCCGGTCAGGTTGTTTATCTTTTGAAAATTCATAAATGCATGTTCTCACAAAGTGGCGAAAATACGGAATAATGCCGATACGCCCGGACAGGTCTATTTGTAAACAATTACATAAAAACCCAGCCACAGTAAAAACAGGATAATGTAAAACCAACCGGTTATTTGCCAGGCCACTCTGCGCGGTTGGCGGGTGTAAAAACGCAGGCCGTGCACCAGCGCAAACCAGTAGGCTACTTCAAACAGGTTAAGGGCACGCAGGGGGTAGGCCCATTTGCGGTCAATTTCAAAATAATCGAAAAAGGTTAGCAGCGACAGCGGATAAAAGGATCCGATTTCGGCATAGCGCGGATCGGGCACCACAAATAAAAACCAAACCACCTTAAGCAGATCGGGCAACAGAAAAACAAATTCTGCACCCAGCGCTACCGACCAGCACTGGCTGTAGGTAACGCGGTAACCGAAAGTAAAACATCCCACCCACAGCACAAAGGCTATCACCGTTAACTTCCACAGGTAAATTATGGGTATGCCTGCCCATTGCAGGCCCTGTACCACCCGCAGTACAAAGCCTTCGGGGCGGTCTTGCAGAAACTCGAAGGCGGCTGTCTGGCTTTCTATAAATGACTGCCGGACAAACAGCAGCATAAAAGAACACAGGCAAAGCAGAATAAACAATAGCCGTTTGTCAGCCGTAAATAATGCATTAGCTTCGTAATGGGTTTTCATGGCAGAAGGAGGCAAAATACGAATAAGGCAACATGCCGGTTGGCTTTTTGTGCTGGCATTATGGGTCGGTCCAACCTGCGTTTGGGCACAGAATCCGGCAAAAAAAGATACCACTATAATATTATTGAGCGATCTGGGTATTCAGTTGGAGTGCTCGCAGGCGCTGAACGACCTGTATAATTTTAAATTCCAACGGGCAGAAAGCCAGTTTCACTATCTTCGGTACAAATACCGGTGGCATCCGCTTCCGTATTTTTTAATGGGTCTTATTGAGTGGTGGAAAATCATGCCCAACACCAAAAACACCAGTTACGATAAGGAGTTCCTGGCCTATATGGACAGCACCATTCTGGTAGCAGAGAACCTGTTTAAAAATTATCCGGCCTACAAAATTGAGGCAGCCTTTTTTCTGGCTGCGGCATACGGCTTTAAAGGCAGGCTTTATTCAGACGAGTACCGCAAGCAATGGCGCAAGGCGGCCTATGCGGGAAAGCAGGCGCTGGAATATCTGGAGGTGTGCAAACAAAGCCAGCATTTAAGTCCGGAATTGTTGTTTGGTGATGCCTTGTACAATTACTTTTCAGTGTGGGTACCCGAAAACTACCCGGCGTTAAAACCCATACTTTGGTTCTTTCCGAAAGGAGATAAAAAACTGGGCCTGCAGCAACTGAAAGAGGTATCGTACAATGCCTACTACACCCGCACTGAGGCTATGGTGTGGCTTATGCGCATTTTAAATAATTACGAAAACGACAACCTTAGGGCATTTCACCTAAGTGAATACCTGCATCAAACTTTTCCGGACAATCCGTTTTTTCACCGCTACTATGCACGCATGCTGTATGCGATGGGTCGTTTTGCGCAGGCCGAACCCGTGTGCAAGGAAATACTGATGCGTATTGACAGCGGCATGACCGGCTATGAAATAAACACGGGCAGATATGCAGCCTTTTTTCTGGGACAGATTTATGAATCGCGCAGACAATGGGATGAAGCCCGAAAGTATTATCAGCTATGTGTTAACTATGCCCGCCAGCTGGAAATGGAAGATTCGGGTTATTACCTGTATTCGCTGATAGCTCTGGGCGAAATTGCCGAACAACAGGGAAATACAACCGAAGCAAAAAAATATTTTACCGAAGTGCGCAAAAGAGCTGGCCGCAAAGATCAGGTCTATAAAGAAGCAAAACGCAGACTGAAAATGCTGGACAGAAAGGATTGAGGGAGTTGGTTTTGATAGTTCATAAGTTTAATAGTCCATAGTCCATAGTCTGATGGTCCATAGTCTAATAGTCCATAGTTTGATAGTCCTTAGTTTGATAGTTGATAGTTCTAGCCGATCAACCATGGACTGATCAACCATGGACCGAATAACCATGGACCGAACAACCATGGACTGATTAACCACGGACCGAACAACCAAGAACTAATTTCTTACCTTTAACCGGCCAAAAAATGGAAATACGCGATCTGATAGTAACCCCGTTTGCCGTCATTGCCGTACTTGCGCTGGCCTACGCGTTACGCAGCAGATTAACCAATTCTGTTACCATGCGGTATTATTATCCGGTGCTTATACTCAAGCTGTTTGGTTCCATCGGGCTGGGTTTGCTTTATCAGTATTACTACAATGGAGGCGATACCTACAACTTTCATACCCATGGCAGCAGGGTTATTTGGGAGGCTTTTCGCGAATCGCCTGTGCTGGGCATAAAACTGCTGTTTTCTTCAGGAGAATATATACCAGGTGCCGTAAAGTACACCGACCGTATACTTTTTTACACCGATCCGTCATCGTATTTTGTAGTACGGGTAGCTGCTGTTTTTGATTTGCTCACCTTTTCAACCTACAGTGCTACGGCTGTTTTCTTTGCCTTTTTTTCGTTTGTGGGTTCATGGTTGCTTTTTTTAACCTTTTACCGCCTTATACCACACATGCACGGGTGGGTGGCAGCAGCCACCTTGTTTGTGCCTTCGGTAATTTTCTGGGGTTCGGGCTTATTGAAAGACACCCTTACACTGGGGGCAATGGGCATACTTACCTGGGCCTCGTACCATTTGTTTATCGGGCGCAAAACCTCTGCGCTTTCCGCGGTACTGCTAATACTGGCACTATGGATAATATTTTCAGTTAAGAAATACATTCTGTTATGTTTTTTGCCGGCCTTGCTGTTTTGGATATATACACAAAAATTTCAGCGCATACGGTCAGCCATGCTGAAAATTCTGCTCATTCCCTTTATAAGCGCTTTCCTGATTGCAAGCGGCTATTATGCCGTAGTGCTGATTGGTGAAGATGACCCGCGCTATTCATTGGATAAACTGGCTGTTACCGCTCAGATAACTGCTTACGACATTGGTTTTTACACCGGAAAAGATGCCGGTAGCACCTACAGCCTGGGATCGCTGGACGGTACTTTTGCAAACCTGCTAAGCAAGTTTCCGCAGGCGGTTAACGTTTCGTTGTTCAGGCCTTATTTGTGGGAGGTAAAAAATCCGCTTATGCTGCTGTCGGCATTTGAAAGTGTGGCTTTTTTGTTCTTTACCCTCTGGATAATATTCCGTTGCTTCAAACAATTGCCAAAAGCGCTAGGCAATTCCACGGTACTGTTCTGTCTTATTTTCAGCATTACTTTTGCGTTTGCGGTGGGTGTGAGCACGTTTAACTTTGGTACACTGGCGCGCTATAAAATTCCGTTGTTGCCCTTTTACCTGCTGGCGCTGCTTCAGATTTGGGAAATATCGAACAAAGAAAGAAACAAGGGTGCATTGGAGCTTACGGAGTAACGTTGTATTACCGTTTTGCGTCCGGCCTTTCCCATCTGGTTGCGCAGGTTGCCGTCTGCGATTAGTTGCGTAAGGTAAAACTTCCACTCCTGGGGGCTGTCTGCCAGAAAACCGTTTACACCGTGTTGTATTATTTCGCAGTTAACCCCTACAGGCGAGGCTATGCACGGAATATCCATAGCCATATACTGCAGGGCTTTAAAGCCGCACTTGCCGCGTGTCCATTCATCATCGGGCAGGGGCATTATGCCTATATCCATGCGGGCCAGGTCTTCTGCCTCGCTTTCTTTTTGCCAGGGTACAAAGTGGCATCGTTCGAGTGGCAGCCGTGGGTACTGATTGGCAATTATTACAAAATGCACCTGCTTAAATTCCTGTTCCAGTTCTTGCAGCACCGGCACCAGTTGTTCCAGGTATTTCAGGGTTGAGTGCGAGCCCGTCCAACCGATAATGAGTTTGTTCGGGTCTTTTTTCAGACAAATTTTTTCGGGATTATGCAGGTTTTCCGTGTCGATGGTGGTGGGGTTTACCACCACTGCCGGGTTATATTGCCTTGCATAGGCGGCCAGGTAGGCGTTGCCACAACTTATGCGGTAGCTCCACCGGCAAATGTGCTTTACTTTGCTGCGGCAGCGAAAAAGCCGTTCCAGTTGGGTTTCCGTTTTATCGGTAAGCCAAATGGCATCGTCAAAGTCGTAGATAATTTTTTTTCTGAATAGCCGGGCAATAATCCATTCATAAACCGGAGGTCCGAAAGGCAATACTTCGCGGTGAATAAAAACATAATCGGCCCGGGCCAATTGCATCAATAAAGCCAGACGGCTAAAAAAACCTTTCAGCAAGATAAACAGCTTATAAAGAAATTTTCCGGGCTTATATAGCACCGCGTAGCCGGCCTGGTCCATATACGGCCTTACATGTACCTTACAATCTTTTGCCTGCAGCAGGTGCAGGTATTGCTCAAACCTGAAACGCTGCGAGGGGGCTGATTCAGGAGGGTAGGGAGCGATAAAGAAGATTTTAGTCATACTTTTGTGTTTTGATAAACCCGTTCAGATGCAAGCGGGCCGGGAAAGCAGGTGTAGTTTATTGACAATTTAAGCCTGATGTTAATTTTGCAAAACAAATAAAATGATCGAGAATACCGGGTACAACATGTGGCACCGGCAGTATGCCGGGGCAGACGATACCCAATCAGTTTGGCACCGGTTTGTAATTCAACAACTGGCTAATGACAGGATAAAAGGCAGTAACGTGCTGGAAATTGGTTGCGGGCGGGGAGGTCTTTCCAATTATATTGCCGGAATGCCCGACGGACCGGCACAACTCTTTGCCTGCGATTTTTCTGATGAAGCCCTGTCTATTGCACGGTCGAAGTACGGAGGCCGGTCTGGTATTACCTGGCAGAAGGAAGATATTCAGGCTCTGTCGTTTGAAGACAGTTATTTTGACCGCATTATTTCGTGCGAAACCATTGAACATGTACCCAACCCCGAAAAGGCCATACAGGAATTATACCGGGTATTAAAACCGGGCGGAAGGCTGTACCTTACCTGCCCCAACTATTTTAATTTTTTTGGACTGTGGTGTCTTTACCGGTATGCAATAGGCAAGCCATATACCGAATTTCAACCTTACGTAAACTACATGTTATTACCCCGTCTGGTCTTCTGGCTAAAGCGCACGGGCTTTAAAATCAGGTTGTTTCGGTCGTCAGCCCTGGTGTTGCCGTTGCGTGCCCACTATCGTTTCTGGGAAAAACGCGTGCCGGGGTTGCTGAGCTGGCTGGGTCTGCAAACCTGTTTTGTTCTGGATAAACCTGCGCATCTTGGAAGAAGCTAAATCGAAAGTTTTAAAAGGTATAGGCTGGAATCTTGCCGAACAACTGGCGGTACACTTCATTGTTTTCTCTGCTACGGTGGTTCTTAGCAGATTGTTGCTTCCGGATGTTTTTGGTCTTTATGCCATGATTGCAGTGACGGGAAATTTTGTTTCGCTGCTGGTTGGATTGGGTCTGTCGTACTCGGTCATTCGCAATGAAACACTGAGCCGGGAGGAGTTATCCGGAATTTTCTGGTTTAACATGCTGGCGGGTTTTTGCATGGCCTGCTTGCTGTTTTTCAGTGCCGGTGGCATTGCCTTGTTCTTTGGCCACCCCGAACTGAAATCAATAGCCAGGCTTTTCAGTGCAGGGCTTATTGCCCAGGGATGCTTAGCCGTGCCGCAGGGGTTGCTTATCAGATCAATGAATTTCAAAAAACTGGCAATTATCAACATTGCTGTTACCGTGGCAAGCTATACAGTGGCAGTTGTTTTTGCTGTCAGGGGGTTTGGGGTATGGTCGCTGGTAGCACAGTTTCTTACACAGCAATATGGCATTTCTGTTTTAACCTTTCTGTATTCGGGGTGGCGGCCGCTTTATTCGTTTGGCTTTTCGGCTGTTCGCAAAACACTGCGTTTTTCAGTTCATTTTACAGGAAGTCAGCTTTTGGAATTTGCAGCCAATAATATTGATATGGTGCTGATAGGGCGCAACCTCGGAAAGCGTGAAACGGGACTTTACAGCCGCGGAACTGCCCTTATTACTTTTCCGGTAACCACTTTCGGATATATTTTAAACCGAACGTTTTTTCCGTGGTTCGCTTCCATGCAAACAAAACCCCAGGAACTGCAAATTAGGTACTTTCAGGCAATACGAGCGTTGGTTTTTATTATGGCACCATTACTTCTTCTTGCCGGTTTGCAGGCTGCTGATATAGTTCATCTCGTATTTGGTAAAAACTGGATGGACATGGCGCCTTTGGTGCAATTTTTTGCATTCTTTGGATTGGTGCAATGCGTTAATGCGTTTCACGACAGCTTTATGGTTTCGCAGGGCAGGGCTGATTTGCTGTTTCGCATAGTCTTTATAGAAAAATTGCTGCTTATTGCCGGTATCTTTATTGGTCTGCAATTTGGTTTAATCGGTTTATTGTATGCCAAAACACTTGTTTTGTCGGCATTGTTTATTCCCCGTACCCTTGTGGTTGTTATGGTATTGGGCACGTCATACCTGAACTGGTTGCGCAATTTCCGGGCTGAGTTTACCGGGCTGGCTGTTATGTTTGCGCTGGTTTGGTTTATTTTATCTAACACCATAACCTTGCATTACCTGGCACGACTGGCTGTGGTGTCGGCTTCGGGTTTACTGACTTACTGCCTTATTCTCAGCAAACTGGATCATTCTGTTTTCTATGAAATAAAAAGAGTATTGCTCAGTCATATCCGATCAGTGCCTGACAAACAACCATGAACATTCTTTTTTACACACCGCTTAGTACGCGCAGCCGCGATATTGAAAGCCAGGCAAAATACTTCTCTGCCAGAAATCACCGTATTTTTCTGCTTACGCAGGCCCCGGAAGGCGAACTGCACCGCCGGTTCAGGCAATATGCTGTTGACGCAGCCTTCGAAACAAGCCGAAAAACACGGGCAGATGCCTTGTTAATTGTTAGGCGCATGTTGGCCCTTATCCGGTATTGCTGGCGTAATGATATACATGTTGTATATGCACACCTTGAGCCCTGTAATTTTATAGCCGTTTTAAGCCAGTATTTCATCAGAGCCAGGGTAATAATTTGCCGGCACCATGCCGATGCAGCCCTGTTTTACCCCTTTAGCCGCAAACTGGCCTACCGCCTTACCTACCGATGGGCCCGGACGGTAATAGTGGTGTCGGACCTGGCCAGGAAATTTATGATTGAAAATGAACACGTAGCCGCCGGGAAAATTTATCACATTAATCTGGGCTATGACTTTGGCCTGTACGAGTTGCCTTTACCCGAACAGGTGCGGCAACTCAGAGAGTCTTTTCAGGCCGATATTGTTTTGATTACCGTTTGCCGCTTTACAGTATACAAACGGCCGGAATTATCGGTTATGGTGCTTAAACAGCTGCTGGATGAAAAAATGAATGTAAAGTTAATTTTGCTGGGCGAAGGCGAACAAAAGGCAAAACTGCTGGATTTAATACAGCAGCATAACCTTGCCAAACATTGCATACTTCCGGGCTATGTTACCAATGTGCTGGATTACATGGCTGCAGCCGACATTCTGCTTCATCCATCGGTTGCCGAATCGAGCTGCATTACCATTAAAGAAGCAGCCCTTGTAGGGCTTCCGGTAATTGTGTGCAGGCATGTAGGTGATTTTGATGAAGTTCTGCAACATGGAAAAAATGGTTTTTTGGTTGACAGAGAAAATTTTGTAACCGAATCAGTAAACCTTATAAAGATCTATAAAAACAATCCGGTGCTGTTTAAGCAAACAGCCAGTTATTTGGATGACACGGTAAAAAGGTTGTTCGACATACAGAACACGGGTCCTTTATATGAAAAGTTTTTTCATTTTAAACCATGATAGGAAGGATTTTCAGGGGTGCAATTGTTTTTTTTCGACTCCCGCTTTTTGTTTCGGCAATGGTTTTCAGGTATTTTCTGAAGCGCGTCTTCAGCATGAAGGCCTCCGACCATGAGATTATCTGGACCTCTTTTTTTTATTACAGCTGCCAAAATCGGCTAACCATAAAGAAAGAAAGGCATACCTGTTTAATTCACTTTAACTGGCATGGCCAGAAGCTGAAAATCAGCATACGAAAAAATAACAGCAGTGATATTTTTGTTTTTTTTCAGGTATTCATTAAAGAAGAATATGAACCTTTCTTTGAAAAACTCAAACATGTAAAGCCGGCCGGGTACTGCCTCGATGCCGGAGCTAATGCAGGGTATTTTTCAATTGCCTGCGCGTGCCGGTTCCCGTATGTTAAACTCTGCGCGATAGAACCAGACCCGGATAATTTTAAGATGCTCACCGAAAATATCAGGCTCAATTCATTTGACGAAAGGATTTTTCCGTTTTTGTTTGCCTTATGGACTACCCGGCAAACACTTGTTCTTGTAAAAGATGGATTGCAGGAATGGGCCTATCGCGTATCCAGCCAGCCCGTAACCGGAACCACATGCCAGGGAATTACCCTTCGGGAAATTGCCAACCAGGCAAAAACAGAAGGCTTTCCTGTTATAAAAATGGATATCGAAGGAGCAGAACATGAGTTATTTGATAACCATGAATTTGTGGACAACATCAGTAAATCACTGCTTCTGGGCATTGAAATTCATAATAACCCCGACAGAATTATTGCGCAGCTCAAAAGCATGAATTTTTCTATTGAAAAACGTGGCGAACTTACCCTGGCCGCTAAAAAGGCAAGCTAAATTATGATAAAACCTCTGGTTTCGGTTTTAATGCCGGTTTACAATGCAGCCCCTTATATAACCGGCTCGCTCACCAGCCTGCTGAAACAAGACTACCAGGAACTGGAAATTATTATCGTTAATGATGCCTGTACCGACCACACCCCGGATCTGATTTCTTCCTTCAAAGACAGCCGCATAAAAATGCTTCATAATCCGGCCAATCTGGGCCTGGCGGCTTCATTAAACCGCGCCATCCGGGAATCAACCGGTGATTATCTTGCCCGTATGGATGCTGATGATATCTCACTTAAGGAACGCATATCCAAACAGGTAAGGTATTTGCAGCAACACCCCGAAACCGATGTGCTGGGAACAGCCATGCAGTATTTCGGGGCCAGCAACTATCTTAATTTCTTCCCCGAAACCCACAACGCCTGTAAAGTTTATCTTTTAAGAAATGTGTGCTTCGGGCATCCCACAGTTATATTCAGAAAACGTGTTTTTGATGATGCATCCTGCTACTATAACCCGGAGTACAGGCAGTACAGTGAAGAATACGATTTGTGGTGCAGACTGGCAGATCGCTTCCAATTTGCCAACCTCAAAGAACCGCTCTTGCGCTATCGCACCTATCCTGAAAACATAAAATCTTCAGCCGAAGAGAAAAGAACAAGCAACTCAGAATACATTCGCAGTGCATTTCTTGTTAAACAGCTGGGCAACATAGATAATAACAACCTGAAGCTGCATAACCGTGCAGCCTCCATGCAGAAATTGTGTCCCAACGAGTGGGAAGCTATAGAACGGTGGTTTGAAGAGTTGCTGAAGCTTAATGAAGAACATCGTTCGTTTAATCAACAGGAAATGCAGCGCTTCCTGGGGCGGTGGTTCTTTGATCTTTGCTACACCGCCGCAGGTCGTTTGCACAGTACTTTTTTCAGATATCTTAACTCTTCATGGAAAAATTATTTCCGGCCTGACTTTAGGTTAATGCTGAAGTTTATTGTGAAAAATTTAATAAGACAGTAATTTGCGGAATAGCCGGTATTGAAAGAAAACTATCAGACTGCAATATTGCCACTCTGGAACCTGTACTAAAACACCGGGGCCCCGATTATACCGGCTTTTTTCAGGACCAACGGTTTTCTTTTATTCACTGGCGCCTTTCAATACTCGATTTGTCTCCTCAGGCCAACCAACCTTTTTACTTTGAGCACCTTGTTTTGATTTACAATGGCGAAATATACAATTACAACGAACTAGCCAAAGAACTTAAAAAACTGGGATACACATTTCAAACCACTTCCGATACGGAAGTGCTTATTAAAGCCTACCATTGCTGGGGCGTTCAGGCTTTTTCAAGGTTTATTGGCATGTTTGCCTTTGCTATCTACAACCGGCAAAGTGGTGAGCTGCTGCTGGTGCGCGACCGTATGGGAGTAAAGCCCCTGTACTATCTGGTAACAAACGGCATTGCCTTTGCCAGTGAATTAAAGTTTTTCAGGAAACTCAACACCACCCTTACACTTAACGCCCTTGCGGTTCATCAATACTTCAGGTTTGGATTTATACCCGGTGAACTGACCATTTTTAATGAAGTAAAAAAACTTTCGCCCGGACATTACCTGCACTACCATAACGGAAAAAGCAGTATACAAACCTGGTACAGCCCTTCTGAACCGGGCCGGCATAAAGAACCGGAACATCAGCACGACTATGTTAATGAACTGGAAAAACTGCTTACATCGGCCTTTAAATACCGGCTTGTAGCCGATGTGCCCGTCGGGGTTTTTTTAAGCGGTGGCATTGATAGCTCGTTGCTTGCCGCAGTTTTAAGCAGGAATGCTGGCGTAAAAATAAACACCTTTACTATTGGCTTTGACGATGCCCGGTACGATGAACGCAACCATGCGCGCCAGGTGGCCCATTTGCTCAATACCGAACATACTGACCTGGTGTGCTCTGTAAATGATGCCCGGCAGCTGTTTGAAGAGTTTTATCAGGTTTATGACGAGCCCTTTGCCGATACCTCGGGAATACCCACCACGCTGGTGGCCCGGCTTGCAAAGCAAAATGGCGTTAGGGTAGTGTTATCGGCCGATGGGGGCGATGAGCTGTTTGGCGGATACGGGCACTACATCAGGGTAAATAACTGGTACCGGAACCTGTATGCATGGCCCTCGTACCTCCGGCATTCCCTGGCCGCCATGCTGAGCATAAGTGTTCCCGGCAGTTTACGTAAACATCTAAAAGCAGGTAACCTTGGTCATCGCATAAGCCGGCTCGAAGAACTTCTGCAGTCACAAAACGATGTGGCGTTTTATGAAGCAGCCATAAGCAACCAGACACAAAGGGCAGTGGCCGAACTTACAGGTACTGATGTAACTGCCGATGCTTTGCTTCGAGACTTTCCATCTGATTTCCAAACAAAAATGATGCAATGGGACGCCCGCTTTTACCTGCCTGATGATTTGCTGGTAAAAATAGACCGGGCCACCATGTACGTAAGCATAGAAGCACGCGAACCCTTTCTGGATCACCGCATTGCCGAGTTTGCCGCACGGCTTCCGCTGCAGTGGAAAATCAACGGGCACACCGGTAAACATATCCTCAGGCAAATACTTTTCCGGCACCTTCCCCCGCATGTCTTCGAGCGCCCCAAACAGGGATTCAGCATTCCTGTTTTTAAATGGTTTTCCGGTAATTTAAATTATTTCGCAAAGCGTTATTTGCAGCAGGTGGCTGATAACCCGGTTTTAAACCCCAAAACAGTTGCCTTTGAACTGCAGAAATTTCAATACTATGCCCGGCAAAACAAAGAATATAACGTAGAAAAAGCCTGGCGCATTATCAGCTTTTTAATGTGGCATGAAAAATGGAACGGGTAACCCGTATTTTGATAATCGCTCCCGATTTTGGTTTTGGCGGGGCTGAAAAATCGGTAGCAGCAGTTACAAGGGTGCTTTCGCAACGTTATGAGGTACATCTGGTTGTTTTTAACCTGCAATCACATCCGTATTATGAAACAGCAGGTACTGTACACTCACTGCAGGTACCGGGGTGTAAAAAAAAATAAAAAAAAATAACCGGATTCGTAAACAGAGTAAACCGACTTAAAAAACTTAAAAAACAACTTAATATAGATGTAAGCCTTAGTTTTCTCGAAGGAGCCGATTACGTTAATATTTTAAGCCGATTCCGTGATAAGGTGGTTATAAACATCCGCGGATCAAAAATATTTGACCCGAACATAAGAGGCATGCAGGGTTGGGTAAGAAAAAATTTGCTCATTCCGTTGCTGTATAACCGGGCCGATGCCTGTACCATGGTTTCGTACGGCTTGCAGCAGGAACTTACCCGCGAGCTTCGAATAAGAAAAACCATGCCTTATTTTGTTATTCCCAACTTTTGCGAGCCGGAGTTGATTGAGCAAAAGAAGCGCGAAAGCCTTCCGGATTACGCCAACCGGTTGTATAAATACCCCGTAATTGCTACTGCCGGAAGATTAGCCTATGAAAAAGGATACGATTTGTTTGTTCCGGTTTTCTCAAAACTAAAAGATAATATCCCGGACTTAAAATGGATTATTATTGGTGAAGGACCTTTTGAGAAAATGTTAAAAAGTCATCTGCTAAATTTCGGATTATCTTTTTCGCACATAACACAACCCCACGAACAAGCAAACGTTTGGTTTTGCGGCTATCAGCCCAACCCATATCAGTGGTTGTCGCGTTCAACGCTTTTTGTTTTACCCTCCCGCACAGAGGGCTTCCCAAATGCCCTGTTAGAGGCCATGGCCTGCGGCATACCGGTGGCGGCAGCCAATTGCCCCTACGGTCCCGAAGAACTTTTAGGCAAACCCGTTAACAAATCGGCATGGCGTGAGTATGGCATGTTGTTGCCTCCCTTAACCAATAATCCGGAAACCATACAAATCTGGGCATCGGCCTTGTTGCAAATTCTGAACAATGCCGGTTTAAAAGAACATCTGGCCCGCCAGGCCGCAGCCCGGGCACAACAATACAGCTATGACACAGTGGCACATTTGTGGCTAAACCTTATTGAAACCGTTAATGAAAAACATTCTGGTTATTGATAATTCGGCCGGACTAACCGGAGCACTGAAAGTTATGCTTTATGTAGCCGAATTCCTGCATAAGGAATATGGCTTTCACTTTGCCTGTGCGCCGGGTAATGCACAGATAAACGCTTTTACCGTTAAGAAGAATATTCATTTCCTGCCGGTGAAGTATCTTGAAATTTCAAAATCCTGGCGAACGGTCTTCTATCCGCCGGTTTTGCTTGTTAATGCAATCAAATTAGCCTGGTATTGTAAAAAAATGAATATAAGCGTTGTGCATGTTAATGATATGTACAACATGACAGGCATATTGCTGAAAGCCATTAATCCGCGTATCAGGCTAATTTATCATGTGCGCCTGCTTTCAGGTTCCTATGTTGGCAGGCTATACAGGGTGTGGCTCTGGTTAATCAATAAGAAAGCCGACCAGGTGGTGGCCGTATCGCAGGCCGTTTTCAATGAAACAACCAGGCTGATAAGCCCCGGCAAACTGAATTTGTTGTACGATTACCTGCCCCTGCCCGAAATATCTGAACACCGGCATCATTCAGAAAATGTGGTAAGATTTCTTTACCCTGCCAATTTTACTTCCGGCAAAGGCCACGACCTGGCCATTTTGGCCTTTAGAATGGCAGTAAAAAAGAACCCGAACATTAAAATTACTTTTGTGGGTGATGACTTTGATATTCCCAAAAACATAGCCTACCGCAAAGCAATGATTGACCTGGCTGGCGATATGGTTCGTACAGGATTTGTGCAGTTTTTGGAACCCGGAAAAGACATTGAACACCTGTATCGCACTCACGATGTGGTGCTGAATTTTTCAAAATCCGAATCGTTTTCAATGACCTGCTTTGAAGCATCTTTTTACGGCTTGCCCGTTATTGCCACCCGCTGCGGAGGGCCGGAAGAAATCATCTGCCATCAGGTTACCGGTTACCTGGTTGAGTATGGAAACGTAGCAGAAATGGCAGAGCGCATGACCGAACTGGCACAAAACCCCGAAAAAAGGCAAATTATGGGTTACCAGGCAAAGCTGCACATCCGGCGGCAAATAGCCGCTCACAACGCCATTCAGGCGTACCGTAATCTTTATTCTGATACACCCCAGTGAAAGGTTACAAAAATCGGCCGGCTTTGATTTAGCTTTGCAGTATTTTAAGAATGGTAAAGCACGGTTTACTCTTTCTTTTTCTCACAGCTCTTGCCAGAGTTTATGCACAGTGCCCTGTGGCAGGCTTTACAGCTCCTGCAACGGCCTGCCTGCAGGAAAATATTTTTGTGGAGAATACCTCAACCAGTGCTACCTCTTATCAATGGGACTTTTGCAGTGGCGACCTTCAGTTTGCTCCTGCAGCCTCTTTTGTCACAGCTTCTTCTTTCATTTTCAGGGCAAGGGTATTCCGGATGGTGCAGGATACAAACGGAATGTGGTTTGGTTTTGCTATTGATGAACCCAATAATACATTGGTTCGGTTCGACTTCGGTAACAGTCCTGACAATACCCCGACCGTAACAAGCCTTGGCAATCCCGGATCGGCTTTTCAAAACCCGATTGATCTGGACTTTCTGCTGCAGGACAATCAGTGGTATGCACTGGTGGCTAATACCAATGGTAACAATTTGCTGCGTCTGGATTTTGGAGGCAGCTTAACAAATAACCCGGCAGTAATCAACCTGGGTTCATTTGGGGTGCTAAACGCCCCGTCCGGAGTAGATGTTATTAAAGACCAGAACGAATGGTACGCCTTTGTAACCATCCGCACACCCGAAGCGGTGATTTCGCTTCGTTTCGGAAACTCCATTTTAAATACTCCTGCTGTAAGTGCATATCCTGTTGCAGGTGCATCCGGTCTTCGTTCGCTGAGTTTTGTAAAAGAGTGCGACAGGTGGTTTGCGATGGTTTCTTCATATAACAACGGGATGTTGTTTTATTTGTTTTTTGATAACGGTATAAATGCTCCGCCCGTTATAAATGCAGTAAACATTCCGCGCCTCATTCTCTTTCCCTGCAACACTTAGATTAACCAACGAAGGCGGACATTACTATGCCCTTGTTCAGTCGGCTTTCCCGGCTCATTTATACCGGATTGATTTTGGCGAAAGCATAACCGATCTTACAGGCACTTATCAGAACCTGGGTAATCTGGGTATTTCAAACGACAACGGAGCCCTGGAACTGGTTCAGTTTAACTCGCACTGGCGCGCCTTTTCAATCGACCTTTCCGGCACCTTTACACCAGGTGCAGGCCGCCTGTTTCGCATAACCTTCCCTGAAAACTGCGCTTCAGCATTTCGCCAGTTTACAGGAGCTGTGCCCCCCACCATTCAATATTCAGCACCGGGAGTTTTCCGCGTGGCGCTGAATGCCGTAAATGATGCGGGCCATACTGACTACCACTTTGCACAAATAACCGTAAATGCAATTACCGCCCCCGACATTGACTTTACCGTTCAAAATGAGTGTGCAAATCATCCGGTCAACTTCACAAGCATTAACAGCTCCGGTAACATTACCGCCTACCAGTGGAACTTTGGCGATGCCGGAATCTCTTCGCAGCAAAACCCTGCTCATACCTATGCCGCTGCCGGGTTGTATATGGTAAACCTCGGGGTTACTGCCGATAATGGCTGTGCCAACCGGGCCCGTCAAACTATTTCCATCTATAACCCCCCCGTGGCAGACTTTCAGCTTCCTGCTGTAACTCCATTTTGTACCAATCAGCCCTATCTGTTCAGCAATACCTCAACATTCGATGTCGGCAGCAGCATTGCCTTGAGTTGGCAGGTTAACGGCACCGAAGTTTCGAATAATGCAGACCTTATGTATACTTTTCTCAATACCCTGTCGCACGAAGTCAAATTAACCGCGTCTATTCCCGGCTGCCAGAGCGAGGCTGTACAAAACATAAATTCAATTGCCGAAGGTCCCATTGTAAACTTTACTTCATCTGGCCAATGCCAGCAGGAGCCTATAACTTTTACCAACACCACCACCGGAACAGTAACTTCATATTTGTGGGACTTTGATGACGGGAGTTCTTCAACCGATCAAAACCCGGTGCACGCTTTTGCTCTGCCTGGTGTATATCAGGTACAATTAACGGCTGCCAATTCGGCAGGGTGTGTAAACTCAGCAACAAAACCTGTTGCGGTTTACTCCAAACCCCAAACCAATTTTTCGGTAGCCTTGCCTCCGTTTTCCTGCAGCGGAACGCCCACCCAATTTACCGATCTTACCCCCAACCCGTTCGATAGTAACCTGGCCGCCTGGCTATGGGATTTTGGAGGCGGAAGCACATCAACCTTAAGAAACCCCCAGCACACCTTTGCTGTGGCTGGCCTTTACCCTGTATCGCTTACCGTTACCACCAACTTTGGATGTTCGGCCTCTATTCAAAAAGATGTGCAGATATACCCTTCTCCGGTTCCGGCTTTTACCTTTTCACCGCCCTGCCGGTCAGTACCGGTTCAGTTTACCGATGCCACAGCCGGTTCGCTGCAATCGTGGCTGTGGCAGATAGAGAGCAGCACCTACACCACGCAAAATCCTGTGCATACGTTTGCCACTTCGGGCGCTAAAAATGTTATCTTCTCGGTAACAGCTGCCAATGGCTGCGTAGGTACCACCTCACAAATCGTTACCGTACCCAACATATTGCTTCCCGATTTTATGGCCGAGCGCACCTGCACCAACCAGCAAACCCTGTTTACCAGTCTTACCAACGATGCGGCCGATCCCATTGTCTCCTACCAGTGGAATTTTGGCACAGCCGGAACGGCCACCGGAAATCCGGCTTCTGCCACCTTTACGTCAACAGGCAATCCGCTTATAACCCTAACCGTTACCACGCAAACCGGATGCGCTTATGCGCGCACCAAAAATGTAGCCATCAGCTCCGCACCGGTGGCTTCGTTTAACGTTTCGGCCGATGCCGGTGGGGTACCTTTAACCGTGCAGTTCACCAACACATCTACCGGGGCAACATCGTATTTGTGGAATTTTGGCGAGGGGACCACCTCAACCGAAATCTCGCCCCAGTTTACCTATACCGGTTTAGGCACCTATGTGGCAGAGCTTACAGCATTTAACGCAATTCAATGCGAGGCCAGAGCTATACGAACCATTCATGTGGTAACACCGGTGCTCGATGTGCGTGTGCCCCTGCTTGAACTATTAACCAATGGCGATGGTGTAATTCCGGCAATAACAGTCGAAAACCGCAGCAACGTACCCCTGAATAACCCGGCAGTGGCTTACGATCTGTCGGGTCGTAATACCATCCGGGAGGTAATTCCCGTAACCATAGCTCCCAACACCGTTTACCGGCATGTATCGGCTGTTGTTTATCCCTCTGCTACCGCCTCCTACCTGTGCGCAACGGTACTGGTTGAAGACAATACCCCGGCCGATAACCGACAGTGCGCTGCCATAGAAAATGCGCCCATTGTTATCCATCCGTTTCCCAATCCCGTAAGCCGGCAGCAGGAGTTAACCGTGGGCTGGACCTCCAGATCAACCGGAAACGCTGCCGTTCACTTATTTACCACCTCGGGTCAGGAAGTTCTTGCACAGGCTGTTGCTGCTGCCGCGGGCTATAATTCGATAAGCATAAACACCTCCCGGTTACCCGAAGGCTTGTACCTGTTGCGGCTAAAGGTTGATGAACAATGGTTTTCCTTTCGGGTGCAGGTAACTCGATAGCCGGCAGGAAGCAGCCCTGCCTGTTTTTTCGTTATTTTTAAGCCGCTTTTAAACCCCTGGCTAAATGAAAAAAATTAAACTGGACGCAACCGACCGGAAAATACTCATGCTGCTGCAGCATAATTCAAATATAACCAATGCTCAGCTGGCCAAAGAAATCAGGCTTTCTCCGGCTCCCACACTGGAGCGTGTTAAAAAACTGGAAGAAAATGGCGTTATCCGCAGTTACCATGCCTGTATCAATCCAGCTGCCGTAGGACTTGGCGTAAGCACTTTTGTAATGTGTACCCTTAAAGGACACAACAAAGAGAACATTGATAAATTTGTTAAGGCCATTGAAAGCATTGATGAAGTGATAGAGTGCCACCACATTACCGGTGCCGGAGACTTTATCCTGCGCATTGTAAGTGCCAACATCATGTCCTATCGGCAACTCATACTTGAAAAGATATCGAACATTGAAGTGGTGGAAAGCCTCCAGACCATGGTTGTGTTATCCACGCTTAAAGACAGCAAGGTTCTTCCTATTCCGGCCTGAAGTATATGCCTGCCGAAAAAACTCGCATCCTGGATGCTGTCCAGGTAAAACAGAAAATCCGGAGAATTGCCTACGAGATTTATGAAGAAAATTTCAGTGAAAAATCTATCGTAATAGCGGGGGTTGACGGTCAGGGCTACACCTTGGCCCGGCATATTGCCAAAGCATTTCAGTGTATTTCTGGTATTCCTGTTACCGTGGTCAAAATTTTTCTCAACAAAACGGCCCCCCAGCAGCAGGAGGTAAAACTGGATTGCCCCGTACGTGCTGTTAAAAAGAAAAGTATTGTACTGGTTGACGATGTGCTCAATACCGGTCGCACGTTGGCCTATGCCATGAAGCCCTTTCTTGATACAGAAGTAAAAAAACTGGAGGTGGCCGTTTTGGTTAACCGAAGCCACACCGCTTTTCCGATTTACCCGCGCTATACCGGCTTTGAACTGGCCACCACTATAAACGACCATGTACAGGTGGTGCTGGGCAAGGAGGCCTCCGTTTACCTGCTGTAGGCCCGGCAACAGTGTGGCTTAATCGCAGTTCTCTGAATCGGCCTCAAAGCCAAATCATACCAAGGCATAATTTTGGCTAATGCCCACCCCCATGGCTTTCCACGAAATACGCTGCCATATGCCGCGGTTAATTATTACATCATGATGGCCTTCGCTCCCTTTCCAGGCCTCCAATGCCGCATCGGCTGTAGCTCCTCCCGAATGAAAATAGGCTATCTCAAAACCATCGCCGGTATAATCCGTAAGCTCGCGCGGCTTGTTCCACATACACGATGCAGCCTTGTGGTCATCGGTATAACAACAGGGCGTCCAGTTGCCTTTATCCGACCAACTGTGAAGATTGCACCTATCGGTTATCGGATTGTTTTCGGCCAGATCGCGCGCATGAAGCGCAGCCACCCGTGAAAGGCTGGGCGACAAGGCTATTACAGGAAGGCCCTTCGTCTTGCGATACTCATTAATAAGGTGGTACAATTTCAGCTCCTCAGCTGATAAACAGTTTTCCTGCGTGCCAGACCAGTTTAAAAGCAGTACAAACATAGAAAGGGTTCTCATAACGCCTGTATATGATTTAGATAAAAGCAATTTATAGATAGAAACAAAAATTTCCTATTTTCGGCCTCTTTGAAAAATTTAAACATACCGCATCATGAGTGAGCAAAAAATCACCATTAAAGACGGCACGCTGAATGTGCCCGACCAACCCGTGATTCCCTACATTGAAGGCGATGGAACTGGCGTAGACATTTGGCCGGCGGCCCAGCTGGTAATAGACAAAGCCATAGAGAAAGCCTATCACGGAAAACGCAAAATACAATGGAAGGAAGTACTGGCCGGGGAAAAATCATTCAGAAAAGTGGGTAGCTGGCTTCCCGATGAAACACTCGAGGCGTTTAAAGAATACCTGGTGGGCATTAAAGGGCCCCTTACCACGCCCGTAGGCGGGGGAATCAGGTCGCTGAATGTGGCGTTGCGCCAAACACTCGATCTGTACGTTTGCCTCAGGCCTGTGCGCTGGTACGAAGGAGTACCCTCTCCGGTAAAAAACCCCGGAGCGGTAAACATGGTAATATTCCGCGAAAACACCGAAGACATTTATGCCGGGATTGAATTTGCCGCCGGCAGCCCTGAGGCTCAGAAAATGCTCGATTTCCTGGAAAAAGAATTTCCGAAAGAATACAACAAAATACGCTTTAACACCAGCAAAAAAGCCCAGGACTTCTGGAGCATGACCGATGTGCCCGGCGCATTAACCGATGTACAGGTGGGCATTGGCATTAAGCCGGTAAGCTGGAGCGGTAGTGTTCGGCTTATTTACAGCGCCATAGCCTATGCCATAAAACACGGCCGCAAATCGGTTACCCTGGTGCACAAAGGCAACATTATGAAGTTTACTGAAGGGGCCTTTACCGAGTGGGGCTACGCTATTGCCGAAAAGTACTTTGGTAACCAGGTGTATACCTGGAAGCAATGGGAGCGTACCAAAAAAGAAAAAGGCGAGGAAGCCGCCAATGCCGAACAAAAGGCAGCTGTTGCCGCAGGCAAAGTCATCATTAAAGACGCAATTGCCGACATTACCCTGCAGCAGGTGTTGACCCGTCCGGAAGATTTTGATGTAATTGCCACGCTTAACCTCAATGGCGATTACCTGAGCGATGCCCTGGCTGCGCAGGTAGGAGGCATTGGCATTGCCCCCGGCGCCAACATTAACTATATAACTGGTCATGCTATTTTCGAGGCCACACATGGCACAGCACCCAAATATGCCGGGCAGGATAAAGTAAACCCCGGCTCCGTTATTCTTTCGGGGGTGATGATGCTCGAGTACATGGGCTGGCAGGAGGCTGCCGACTTGATTAACAAAGGCCTGGAAAAAACCATCTCGTCCAAACGCGTAACCTACGATTTTCACCGGCTGATGGAGGGGGCTACGCTGTTAAAATGCTCGGAGTTTGCAGCCGAAATTGTTAAGAATATGTAATGAAGATCATGGTTAAACATCCCGGCTACGAGCCGGGATGTTTTTACAATACTCTTCCAATCTCAAACCTTTACCCTCTTTAAGGATTTTCAAAGACCAAGCATCTCAATGGCTGCAAGCGCTGCCTCTTCTCCTTTGTTGCCAAGTTTTCCTCCGGCCCGGTCGTATGCCTGTTGCTTATTTAAAGTAGTTAGAACGCCAAAAATTACGGGTTTGCCGGTTTTAAGAGCTACTTCGGTGAGGCCATAGGCTATTGCCTGGCATATATAGTCGAAATGCGGTGTTTCGCCCTGAATTACACAACCCAGGCATATTACGGCATCTACTTCCTTTTTTTGGGCCATTTTAAGCGCTCCGAGCGAAAGCTCGAAACTGCCCGGTACATTTTGCCTGATGATGCGGCCGGCACCGTGGGCCGTAAGGGTAGCAACAGCCGCCTGAAACAAGGCCTCGGTTACTTCTTCGTTCCAGCGGCTTACTACCAAAGCAAAGGTTTTGTTTTTAAGCGATGCCCTTTTGGCAACTGTACCGGTTTTTAATGGTCCGGGCATAAGTTGATGAAATTATAAAGGGATGGTACGACCATCCCTGTTGAAGTACAAAATATTACGAGTTGGGTTCCAGCCTGGCTTTTAATTTACGGGCGTTCTGATATTCAGCCGACTCCCAGTACTGGTTAATCACCTCATCGTAAGCCTGTATGGCCTTTTCGGGCTGATTAGCCTTTTCGTAAGCCAAAGCAGCCTTCATTAAATAGGTAGGTGTAAAATACTTGTTCGGTTTATAGTTGGCGGCCTTTTCGTAATAGCGGGCAGCCTCATTGTATTGCTGCTCCTCCATGTAAGCATCGCCAATCAGGCTGTAGGCTCTGGCCTGAATAAGCAAATCATTCGACTTGAAATCTTCCAGATATAATCGCGCAGCTTCAAATTTGCCTTGCTTTAAAAACGCTACTCCTGCGTAGAAATGGGCCAGGTTGGCGGCATCGGTAATACCGTACTCCTCAATAATGTCAATAAATCCCAGGTTGTTACCATCGCCATTGAGGGCCAGGGCCAGGCTGTCGTTTTCAAAGTAAAAAACGGCCTGAAACATCTGCTGCTGGGCCTCCTCTTCCAGGGTGCTTTTGTAGTAACTAAAGGCAAAGTAGGCGCCCACGGCAAGGGCCAGGGCTATGCCAATGCCGGCTATAAGTTTAGGGTGCTTTTCCAGCCACAACTCCGCACCTTCCAGTTTATCGGCTATCACTTCCGGCTGGGTAAGCACATCAATAGATTCTTCTTTTTGCTTTTTCGCCATACGTTAAATTGATTAAAAAGCCCGCGTTTGGGGTTGGTCTTGAAAATTGGCGGGTAAAACTACAAATAACCTTTAAATATCGCCAATGCAGGTTAGTCGGTAATAAACGGGTAATCGGCCTGGGTGTAGATATCGGTAAGGGCTTCGGCCGGATCAGGAAAAGGCGATTCTTCCGCAAACTTCACGCTCTCTTCCACCTGTTGCATTATCCTGGCCTCAATGGCTTCCAGTTCTTTTTCGGTGGCAAATTTTTTTTCCAGAATGGTTTTGCGCACCTGCTCAATCGGGTCGCGTTGTTTATATTGCTCTACTTCTTCTTTCGAGCGGTACTTCTGCGGGTCTGACATGGAATGCCCCTTATACCGGTAGGTTCTGAATTCCAACAGGGTAGGACCTTCTCCAGTTCTTGCCCGTATAGCTGCCCGTGCCACAGCCTGGTGAACCTCTTCCACACGCATGGCATCTACCGGTTCGCTTGGCATGTCGTACGCTTCGCCAAGTTTATACAAATCGGTTACGTTTGAAGTACGCTGTACCGAGGTGCCCATGGCATAACCGTTGTTTTCAATTACAAAAATTACCGGCAACTTCCACAACATGGCTAAGTTCAGCGCCTCATGAAAAGCACCCTGGCGAACGGCCCCATCGCCCATGTAGCAAATGCATACGTTGCCGGTTTTGTTGTATTTCTCGGCAAAGGCAATACCTGCGCCCAGCGGAATTTGTCCGCCAACAATTCCGTGCCCACCCATGAAATTCACGGCTTTGTCAAAAATATGCATGGAGCCTCCCTTGCCTTTTGAGCAACCCGTGGCTTTGCCAAACAACTCGGCCATTACGGCATTGGGGCTGGTGCCCAGCACCAACGGGTGGGCATGATCGCGGTAGGCGGTAATCCATTTGTCACCTTTGGTAAGGGCGGTGGCAGCACCGGCCGCACAGGCCTCCTGTCCGATATACAGATGGCAAAAACCCTTGATTTTTTGCATGCCGTAAAGCTGTCCGGCCTTTTCTTCGAACCTGCGCATCAACAACATGCTTTCAAACCAGAACAGATAGGTTTCTTTCGAAAATTCTGATCCTGAGGTTTTTTTAGTCGGTTTTACAGCTTCTTTGGTAGAGGTTGCCATATATATAACTTTGAGCGGCCTGCAAATTAATGCGCAATTAGCCAATAACCAAGTAAAAACCGGATTCAGGGTGTATCTCAGGCACATTCAGTTGAACAATTATCGCAGCCATGCCGCGGTTTCGTTTAGTTTTTCGCACCGGGTAACGGCTTTTACCGGGCTAAACGGCAGTGGCAAAACCAATTTGCTTGATGCCATAGGATACCTTTCCGTCTTGCGAAGTTTTTTAAGCCATGCCGATCAAAACCACGTTCGCCACGGAACAGACTATTTCAGCATTAAAGGGATTTTTGTTAAACACAATAGCTCCTCCGAAATAGTGTGCTACTTCCGTATCGGCCAGGGCAAAACAGTTTCTGAAAATGGCCATCCGTATCAGCGCCTTAGCGCCCACATTGGCAAATATCCTTCTGTACTTATTGCCCCGCAGGACCTGGAACTTGTAACCGGAAGCAGTGAAGTAAGACGAAAATTTTTCGATCAGGTAATAAGCCAGACCAACCCTGCCTACCTGCAGGACTTGCTGGCCTACCAGCATACCCTGCAGCAGCGCAACAGCTTACTAATCCGTTTTTCGGTGACCCATACCTGGGATGAAGATCTAATGGAAACCTATGAAGAAAAGCTGGCCGACACCGGCAGCAGGCTGGTGGCGTGCCGGCAGGCGTTTATACGGGCTTTTTATCCGTCTTTGGTTACTGCCTATGCCACATTGGCCGACGATGAAAAAGCAGAAGTACGCTACCGCACGGAACTTGCCGGACAGGATTTTTTAAAACTTCTTAAAGCAAGCCGGCAAAAGGACTGCCTCCTGCAACGTACCTCTGCAGGGCCCCACCGCGATGACTACGAATTTATTTTGAACGGCAGCGAGATAAAAAAAACCGCATCGCAGGGACAGCAAAAGTCATTCATTGCCGCCCTTAAGCTGGCCCAGTATCAATACATAGAACAGCAAACAGGCATAGTACCCATTTTGCTTCTGGATGATTTATTCGATAAATTGGACGACCAGCGCGTAAGCCACCTGCTGCAAAACCTGGCCGCAAAAAGCCATGGACAGGTATTTATAACCGATGCGCGGGAAGACCGCACCCGCCGGGCCCTTGACCTGGCGGGGCTTGATTTTGAAATTGTTCCGATAAAAAAAACCTGAATATTGGCAGATGGGCGAAGAAAAAAAACCTACTGGCGTGCAAGGCGTAGGCGATGTCATCCGAGATTTGCTGCGCACCTATCGCCTGGAAAAGCGTTTTGATGAAGCCGCCCTAATTGCCGCCTGGCCTGAAATGGTGGGCGAAGCCATTGCCAAAAGAACCCGCAAGGTTTTTATACAGAAAGGTATTCTTTATGTAGAACTCAATTCCCCGGCCATGAAATCAGATTTTCTGCTGCACAAACAGCACGTGCTGGAGTTGTTTCGGCAAAAGTTCGGGCGTGACATTATCAGCGATATAATCATAAGATGAATTTCACCTTCCTTTGGCATGGGGGTTTGCCTAAACCAAAAAAGCATATAATTTTGCACTCCTTTTAAAGCCGAGATGCCGTATCTAAAGCTTTAAAAGCCGGGGGATGCGGTCCCTTGGAAGTTAGGGGGAATACCAAAGTGGCCAACTGGGGCAGACTGTAAATCTGCTGTCTTTACGACTTCCTAGGTTCGAATCCTAGTTCCCCCACCAGCAACACCGTTTAAACAGCTTGTGTACGGTGTAAAAGTACAGGCGGGAGTAGCTCAGTTGGTAGAGCGGCAGCCTTCCAAGCTGCAGGTCGCGGGTTCGAACCTCGTCTCCCGCTCAGCAGCACCGAAAGGTGTTCGGTGAGATGATTTACCAGAGTGCGGAATTGTGATGGAGGTCGCGCTTGCCTGCCGGAAGGCAGTGCCTGCCTGCCGAAAGGCAGTGCCTGCCTGCCGATAGGCAGAGCTTGCCTGCCGAAAGGCAGTGCCTGCCTGCCGATAGGCTGTGCTTGCCTGCCGAAAGGCAGCTTGCCTGCCGAAAGGCAGGGGGTTCGAACCTCGTCTCCCGCTCAGGGCGTGATGCACCGGATTGGGTGCGGGTGCAGTGAGCAGAATGATAAAACAGGTTTCGGTAAGGCGTTCCGAAATCACAAGTACCGGAATAAACCATGCCGTTGTAGCTCAGTGGTAGAGCACTTCCTTGGTAAGGAAGAGGTCGTGAGTTCAATTCTCATCAACGGCTCAACCGGTATGGTTTCATGTAATGTTAAAAAAGAAGGGGCTCCGCAATTCAGATGCCTAGCAAACATCGTTACCGGGTTGCCGCAGCCTCATCCAAACCTTATTCGACAGGCTTATCATGTTTAAGGTGTAAACCGCATAAGCGGCAACAAAACCGTAAACTAAATTTTAAACTAAACTATACACTTTAAACTCGACTTACTACTATGGCTAAGGAAACATTTGATCGTTCGAAGCCTCACGTAAACGTTGGTACCATTGGTCACGTTGACCACGGAAAAACCACGCTTACAGCGGCTATCACCAAAGTGCTGGCTAAAAAAGGTCTGGCACAGGAACGCGACTTCTCGTCCATCGACAACGCTCCCGAAGAAAAAGAGCGCGGTATTACCATCAATACCTCGCACGTGGAGTACCAAACCGAAAAACGTCACTATGCGCACGTTGACTGCCCCGGCCACGCCGACTACGTGAAGAACATGGTTACGGGTGCGGCCCAGATGGACGGAGCTATTCTGGTGGTTGCCGCCACCGATGGCCCCATGCCCCAAACCCGCGAACACATACTCCTGGCCCGCCAGGTGGGTGTGCCTGCCCTGGTGGTTTTCATGAACAAAGTTGACCTGGTTGATGACCCCGAACTGCTCGACCTGGTGGAAATGGAAATCCGCGAACTGCTGTCGTCTTACGACTTCCCGGGCGATAAAATTCCCGTAATCCGTGGCTCTGCCCTCGGTGCCCTGAACGGTGAACCCAAATGGGTAGAAAAAGTGGAAGAACTGATGAACGCAGTGGATGAATATATCCCGCTTCCGGTACGCCTTATTGACAAGGACTTCCTCATGCCCATCGAAGACGTATTCTCCATTACTGGTCGCGGAACGGTAGCTACCGGCCGTATTGAACGAGGCGTTATCAAAACCGGTGATGCCGTTGAAATACTTGGAATGGGGGCCGAAAACCTTACCTCGGTTGTAACCGGTGTGGAAATGTTCCGCAAAATCCTCGACCGCGGTGAAGCCGGCGATAACGTGGGCTTGCTGCTGCGCGGCATTGAAAAGAACCAAATCCGCAGGGGAATGGTAATCTGCAAGCCGGGCTCTGTAACCCCGCACGCCAAATTCAAGGCAGAGGTGTACGTGCTGTCCAAGGAAGAAGGAGGCCGTCATACTCCGTTCTTTAATAAATACCGCCCTCAGTTCTATTTCCGCACAACCGACGTTACCGGTGAGATTAAACTGCCGGCCGGAGTGGAAATGGTTATGCCTGGCGATAATGTTTCCATTGAGGTGGAGCTTATCAACAAAATAGCCATGGAAAAAGGATTGCGTTTCGCTATTCGCGAAGGTGGCCGCACCGTGGGTTCCGGCCAGGTAACCGAAATCCTCGACTAACCCGGGGATTAAGGCCTGAACTGTACGCCAAAGGCGTTTCTGAATTTTTTGGAAACGCCTTTGTTTTCTTTGTATGTATTTCTACCTTTGCAGTCCTTTTGGGATTCGCAAGGTTTTGATACATAATCTGGTGACTCTCAAGAGGTTGTGGAAACCGCAGGCTCTCGGGTGAAACCAGTTAACATACGGGTGTAGCTCAATTGGCAGAGCAGCGGTCTCCAAAACCGCAGGCTGGGAGTTCGAGTCTCTCCACCCGTGCAAAGCACTGGGGCAGA
>FWPU01001408.1_pt1 | contig 71921 bp, 47 predicted proteins | sample 2228361 | NCBI WGS metagenome assembly FWPU01 (sample SAMEA103939777, study PRJEB20133) | metagenome | reverse complement strand
AAAGCCGCCCGCCCGCCAACCCCTTCTAGTCTCACCCCTCCCCTCTCCTGACCTCCGTCAGGAGAGGGGAGGGGACAGGGGGAGGGGTGAGGCTGAACAGATACTTTGCATGATCCTCCCGTGCTGTAGAGAATACACGGTATGCCTGATTATACTCGCACCCATCTTCAACAGCTTGAGGCTGAAGCCATTTACGTATTGCGCGAGGTCGCTGCGCAGTTCGAGCGGCCTGTGTTGCTCTTCTCCGGCGGCAAAGACTCGATCCTCCTCGTCCACCTGGCGCGCCGGGCGTTCTGGCCGGGTCGGATACCCTTCCCGCTGTTGCACATTGACACCGGCCACAACTTTCCGGAGACGCTGGCCTTTCGCGATCGCCTGGTGGCGCAAATGGGCGTGGAACTCCTGGTGCGCTACGTCCAGGACTCGATAGATCGGGGCCGCGTGGTCGAAGAACGGGGGCCTACCGCCAGCCGCAATGCCCTGCAGACGGTGACCCTGCTGGATGCGCTGGTCGAACTGCGCATTGACGCCGCAATCGGCGGCGCGCGGCGCGACGAAGAGAAGGCGCGGGCCAAAGAACGCTTCTTCTCACATCGCAATCGCTTCGGCCAGTGGGACCCCAAGAACCAGCGGCCCGAGCTGTGGAATCTCTACAACGGTCGCAAAGCGCCGGGCGAGCATTTTCGCGTCTTTCCGCTGAGCAATTGGACCGAGCTAGACATCTGGCAATATGTCCAGGCCCACGGGATCGAACTGCCGTCCCTCTACTTCGCCCATCGTCGTGACGTGTTCAGCCGCGACGGGGTCCTGCTCGCCGCTTCGCCCTATCTACCTCTGCTGCCCGGCGAGCGAATCGAGAACCGGCTGGTGCGCTTCCGCACCATCGGCGACATGACCTGCACCGGCGCTACCGAATCAACCGCCACCACTGTGGCCGAAGTGATCGCCGAGCTGGTCGCATCTCGCACCTCCGAACGCGGCACCCGCGCGGACGATAAACGCTCGGAAGCCGCCATGGAAGACCGCAAACGCCAGGGGTATTTCTGATGGCCGGTGATCTGTTGCGTTTTACCACTGCCGGCAGCGTGGATGACGGCAAGAGCACCCTCATCGGTCGGCTGCTGCTGGACAGTCGCGCCATCCTCGAAGACCAGATGGCCGCCATCGAACGCGCCAGCCGAAGCCGGGGCGACCCCTACCTGGATCTGGCATTGTTGACCGACGGCCTACGCGCCGAGCGCGAACAGGGGATCACGATTGATGTGGCCTATCGTTACTTCGCCACGCCCCGGCGCAAATTCATCATCGCCGATACACCGGGCCACATCCAGTACACCCGCAACATGGTCACGGGCGCATCCACGGCTGACCTGGCCGTCATCCTGATTGATGCCGGCAAAGGCGTGGTCACCCAGTCGAAACGTCACGGCTTCATCGCCAGCCTGTTGGGCATCCCGCATATCGTGGTAGCGGTCAACAAGATGGACCTGGTCGAGTATCGGCAAGAGGTCTTCGAGGCGATCGCGGCCGAGTATCGCGCATTCGCCAGCAAGCTGACCGTGCCCGACCTGACCTTTATTCCCATCTCGGCGCTACGCGGGGACAACGTGGTACAGCCCAGCCGGGCCATGCCCTGGTATGACGGTCCGACCCTGCTGCATCATCTGGAACGCGTCCATGTGGGCGCCGGCCGGAACCTGGTGGATTTTCGCTTTCCGGTGCAAATGGCCATCCGTCGCCACCCCGACTTTCGCGGCTACGCCGGCCAGATCGCCTCCGGCACGATCATGCCCGGCGAGGAGGTGATGGTCTTGCCATCGGGGCAGATCAGCCGTGTGCGCGAGATCGTCACCTATGATGGGCCGTTGGCCGAAGCCGCTGCCGGCGATTCAGTCGTCCTGCGCCTGGCCGACGAGCTGGATATCAGCCGCGGGGACATGATCGTGCGCCGGCATAACCTGCCGCTGATCGCCGACCGTCTGGAGTGCACGCTGTGCTGGATGAGCGAAGAGCCGCTGCGCGTGGGCGCGCCGTACATCGTCCAGCATACCACCCGCCAGGTGCAGGGCCGCATCGCCGGCCTGAATTATCGGATAGATGTGGACACGTTGCACCGGGAACCGGCCGAGACGCTGCAACTCAACGAGATCGGCCGCGTGACGCTGGAGACCGGCCAGGCGCTCTGCTGCGATCCGTATGCGCTCAACCGGGCGACGGGCGGCTTCACCCTGATTGATGTGGGCACCAACAACACGGTGGCGGCCGGCATGATCCGCCGCGCTGCGCAGAACGGCGCGGTAAGCATTCAACCCCCGCGGCCGCACTCCAGCGATGTGGCGTGGGAAGAGGCGACGATCTCGCGCGCAGCGCGTGAAGCGCGCAACGGTCACCTGGCCGCTGTGCTCTGGTTCACAGGGCTGTCCGGCTCCGGCAAATCCACCATCGCTCGCCTGTTGGAGCGTCGTCTCTTCACCCTGGGTGTGCAGACTTTTCGGCTGGATGGCGACAACGTGCGCCATGGGCTGAACGGCGATCTGGGCTTCTCGCCGGCCGATCGGCAGGAGAACATCCGCCGGGTGGCCGAAGTGGCGAAGCTGGCCTTCGAGCACGGCGCCATCGTGCTGTGCACCTTCATCTCACCCTTCCGCCGCGATCGCGAGTTCGCCCGCAGCCTGATCCCGCAGGGACGCTTCATCGAAATTTACGTGAAGTGCGATATAGCAACCTGCGAGGCGCGCGATCCGAAGGGCCTGTATGCGCGGGCGCGGCGCGGAGAGATCCCCGAATTCACGGGGATCTCTTCGCCGTACGAAGAACCCGAAGCGGCCGAGTTGATCGCCGACACCGAAACCCGATCGGCCGAAGCGTGCGTCGAGGAGATCCTGGCGCTGCTGCGCAGCCGGGGTGTGTTGCGCTGAGCATAGTGCCCGGCGATGGTTGCCGGCGCAATGCGCCGGGCTATTGCCCCGGCAGCCATCCGGGAGAGTAATCGAAATCCACCTCGTTGAGGGTGAGCAGCACCAGGTCGGCGCCGGTCGGTGTCATCCGAAAGATCTCGCTGTGGCCACTGTCCGGCCGATAGCCCGTGAAGACGATCCAGCCGGACGCCTCGCCCGAACCCCATGCTCCCGGCTCCGGCCGATACAGTCGGGACACCAGCGGCACGATCTCCGTGCCGTCGCTGCGCATGCGGTAAATCGTCTGCTCCGCCCGGCTGCCCCAGAAGATGATATAATTCCCATCCGGCGACCACATCGGGCTGCGGTCGCCGTTGGGATTAGCGGTCAGACGGCGCACATCGCTGCCGTTCGCGGCCATGCTGAAGATCTCCGGATTCGGGCCGATCCGATTCGACTGAAATACGATGCGGCCGGTTGCCCACGACCAGTCCGGATTGCGGTCTTCAGCCGGGTCGAAAGTCAGCCGCGTAATGGCGCCATCGGCCAGGCGCAGCGTGTAGATCTCCCAGTTGCCGTCTCGGTTCGAGGCAAACGCCAGCCGCGAGCCATCGCCCGACCAGCTCGGCGCAACGTCTTCCCAGTCTCCAAAGGTAAGTTGGCGCGCGTTGTGGCCGTCTCGATTCATCAGCCAGAGGTGCGGCCACCCGTCGGCCCCGGTGCGAACATAGGCGATCCAGCGGCCATCGGGCGAACCGACCGGTGACACCTCGCTGGCATCCGTCGTGAAGGTCAGGCGCCGCTGTTCGCGGCCGTCGGGCAACATACGGTAAAGCTCACCGTTGCGCTCGCGATTGCTGCCGAAAAGCACCAGCGGCGGTGCGGTGTCCTGGATCGCGGTCAGCGCGTCTCCCTCGCGGCTCGTCACATAGACGATATTGCGCGCCCCGTCTATCGTGATCCCCTCTTCGGCGCCCGGCGGCACCGGGATCGTCGCCACCGGTGCCCAATCGAACGTGCGATAGATCTTCACCTGATCACCGCACGCGATGTGCAGATGGCCGGTGCGCGGATTGACCGCCAGCACATACGGCTCGCGGTCGAGGCCGATGGTGCCGATGATCGTCCCGGCTGCCGTGTCCACCACGGTCACCGTGTGCGCGGTGCCGCGATTGGCCACATACAGCCGTCGGCCGGTCGGATCGAACGCCAGGCCATACGGTTCCTGGATGCCGGTATAGACCTCGCTGACCTCGCCATCGCGCAGGCGCAGCACCTCGTTTGCACCGTGCAGCGACAAATAGACATCGCCGCTCGTCGGGTCGGCGGCGAACAACGAGGGCTCTCGCCCCACGCTGAGGGTGCGCACCACCGCCTGCGTCGTCGCGTCGAACACCGTCACCGTGTTATCGCCGAAGTTGGCGATGTAGCCCAACCCGCCCTGCACGATCACGCCGTCGGGCATGGTGCCGGCAGCGATCTGGCCAACCACAGCCGGTGTCGGCGCCAGCGTCACCACCGAGGCGTTGGCCAATTGACGGTTCGTCACCACCAGCGGCCCGCCGATGCCCAGCAGCGCCACACCGTTCGGGCCGGCCGCTTCCATGCTGAGCGTCACCTGGGCGAGGAGAGTGAGGGGCGCGGTGCTGACGATCCCCAGCGTCCGACCGCTGTGCTCTATCCCATGGAACGCGACGTAGGCGATGTTGCCCGTTGCGTTAAGCGCGATGCCGTGCGGATGGCTGCCGGCGGGCAATGCCAGCGTCCCGAGCACGCGCGGAGTCGGCCAGATTCCGGCCGTAGCGGTCGGCACAACCGCCACGGTGGGAGTAGCCGTCGGTGTCGGGCTGGCCGTGACGGTGGGCGTCGGGCTGGCGGTCGGTGTGGCGGTCGGCGAGCCGGGGGTACGAGTCGCGGTGGGCGTGACGGTCGGCGTGGGCGTCGCCGGAGCCGGGGGTACGCCTGTCAGATCGTACAGGAAGACGCCGAACTGGGTCGTCACGTAGAGCCGCGCCGGCAGCCCGTCGAGCACCAGCAGGTCGCTGACCTCCAGCGCGTCGAACGGCTGCCCGGCCAGCTTGTACCAGAAACCGGTGGCGCTACCGCGGGCATAGAGGCCGCGCCGCGTGCCCAGGTAAAGCCGGTGCGCAGGGTCGGCCGGGTCTTGTGCCACAGCGTACAGGCCAGAGGGCCGGCCACCGCCGATCACCTCTTCGAGCCCCTGAGAGTTGTTGATCCAGCTCGCGCCGCCATCCGGCGTGTAGAAGAAGCCGTAGTAGGCAGGCACGTAGACGACGCCGGGCCGATAACGATCCAGTGTCACCTTGCCCAGCCAGCCGATGTCCTCGATGCCGGGGCTGGGATAGCTGAGCGACCAGCTCGTGCCGCCGTTGCGGCTGACCAACACGCCACCGCCGCCCCCCTCGCTCACCCCGCCGATCCAGATCTCACGCCACTCCGGTGCGACCGGCGCGATGGACTTCACGTCGTAGAGGCCGAAGAGCGGATCGGGCTGGTGCGTGAAGCTGAGGCCGGCATCGGTGCTGAGGTACGGGCCATCGCAGCCGGCCGCGTACAGGCGCTGATCGGTTCCGTGCGCGGCCAGCGGTTTCAGGTTCTCGCCGGCCGGCAGCAGATGCCAGGTGGTACCGCCATCCACCGTGCGCCACAGCGGGGTCGGATCACCACCCATGTAGCACGGGTAGCCGTTGCCCGCGTAGAGCATGTTCGGGTCGGCACCCAGGATCGCGTGCTCGGGTCGGGCTGTGCCGGCCAACGCCCAGGTGCGGCCGGCATCCGACGAACGGAAGAGTCGGCCATCCACGTCGGCGTAGAGCGTGTTGGATTCGGGCCGGCCGATCACCCGCCGCGGCCAGCCGGCCGGCAGGACGAAGGCGCCCGTCGGCGGGCAAACCTGGATGGAGACGTCGTCCACGAAGGTGCGGCTGATGCCGCCGCTGCCGTCGTTGTAGGTGCCGAACTGCAGACGAATGCTCTGGCCCGCGTAGCGGCTGAGGTCAATGGCCGTCGCCTGGCGCCAGCTCGGCGCGTGTTGCCGCTCAACCAGCAGCCAGTCAATCGAGCCGTCCCCACGGAGGACGATGACGTAGAAGAAATCGTCGGCCAGCGGCGTGCTCAGCAGCTCGGCCTCGGTCTGGGGCAACGTGCCCAGATCCGGAACCGACGCAGCCGCCTGCACTGCGCCCTCCTCGTAGACGTTGTAGCGCCAGAAGCTCAGCCGAATCGTCGAAGAGAGACCCGGGAACGGCAGGGCCGGCAAGGTGAAGTTCTGCTGAATGGGCGAGTAGGAGCGGGTATTGGCGCCGCCGGCCGCGATGCCGGTGCGCATGCTGCGGCTGCCGCTGTGCACGGGTGCGGTGACATAGGCCGCCAGCACCGGATTCGCGCGGATCTCCCAGCCGTCATCGCTCTCGAAGCCGCCGTTGACGACCGCCTCGTAGCAGGCCGGCCCCGGCGTCGGTGGCGTGACGGTCGTCGTCGCAGTGGCGGTCGCAGTGGGCGTGGCCGCGGCGGTCGCCGTCGGCGTCGGTGTGGCCGTCGGCGTGGGCGTGGTTGTGTGGGGCACAGTGGCGGTCGCCGTCGGGGTGGCCGTCGGCGTCGGCGGGACGGCCGGGCCGGGCAACGTCAGGGCCTGCCAGGTGAGGCCACCGTCGTCGCTGCGGAGCGTTCGCCCATGGGCCGTGCCCCAATCGTACAGCGTCACATACAGCGCGCTGCCGGCAGGCCCGCCACCCACCGCCAGCGGGATCGGCAGGTAGCCGTAGGTGAAGGTATAAACCGGTGTCCACGCAATGTCGGCCAGGTTCAGGGCGTGCGCATTCGTGGAGCGATAGAGGATGCCATCGGCGCTGCCCACGTACAGGCCGCGCAGCCCACCATCCAGCATCAAGCCCAGGCCGGGACCGCCGCTCGGTGGCAGGCCGAGCGGCGCGTTGGCGATTGGCTCCCAGTTGCCGTCGAACGTCCGGTAAAGGGTGGCACCTCCGCGCGGCCCCTGCGTGATCACGAAACTCAAGTCGTGCGCCTGCGGATCAATCAAGATCGGGCTGACAGGCTCACCGCTGGTGCCGCCCCCGTGATTGACCCATGTCAGACCGCCATCGGTGCTGCGGGCAAGGTTGGCGTTCAAATCATTCGGCCCGATCAGCCCGGCGGTCAAATGGTCTGGGTTATCGAAGCTGACCGCAAGCGGGCCGATTGGGTACGGATGGCGCTTCGTCCAGCTGAGTCCGCCATCCAGGCTGCGCCACAGGCCCTGCGAGACCGCGCCCAGATAGACGGTGTCAGGATGCAGATAGTCCAGACCCACGAAGCCTCGATAGCTGAGAGGTATCCCGGTGATCTCGGCCGGCAGGGCCACAGTCGTCCACGTCTCCCCACGATCCGCGCTGCTCATCAGGTAGCCCTGGTTGGTGAGCCCCAGCAGGCGGCCCGGATTGCCCGGCACGGCGACCAGCGAACGCAGCCAGCGCGGCTCCAGCGCGATCGGCGTGCGCGTGACCGCGGGCGTCAGGGTAGGCGTCGGCGTCGGTGTGGCCGTCGGCGTGGGCGTGGTTGTGTGGGGCACAGTGGCGGTTGGTGTCGGGGTATCCGTAGCCGTCTGGGTCGGCGTCGGGGTGGCCGTGGCGGTCGGTGTGGCGGTGGCGGTTGCCGTCGGCGTGGGCTCCGGCTCTTCAGCTATGGCCATGGGCATGTAAAAATAGTAGCGCAGCAATCCGGTCGGCGTGACGCTCGGCGTCGCTGTGGATGTTCCGGTCACAGCCGGTGTCAGCGTGGCCGTGGCCGTAGCGGTCGCCGTTGGGGTATCCGTAGCCGTCATGGTCGGCGTCGGGGTGGCCGTGGCCGGCGCGGTCGGTGTGGCGGTGGCGGTCGGCGTCGGCGTCGCCGGCCAGCAGGCCGTCAGTGCTACATCGTCCACGTACATCGCGGTCCGGCGACCATCGCCGTCGTTGTACGTGCCGAAGATGACCGTCAGGGCACGGCCGCGATAGGGCGTCAGGTCGAGCTGGCCAGGCTGCCAGACACGAGCATTGCTGCGCGTCCACAGCCTGGGCGGCAGAAGGCTCCCGTCTGCATCGTAGATGAGGACATACTGCCAGTCGCCGGCCAACACGCCCCGCGGCAGCCGATCGCCGAACAGGCCGCGAGCCACGTCGTCGGCCAGACCGTCACTCATGGCAGTGACCGGTGGTTCCTCCGAGGTCGGATACCACCAGAAGTCCAACGTCACGGCTTCAACGTTGGCGGGAATGGTCACTACCTGGCGGCCGGTCGAATAGCTGTAGACATCTGCGCCTGTGACGATGCCAGTGCGCAGACTCCGGTTGCCGGTGCGGGCTCGGTCGGTGCTGTAGCCGGCCGAGTAAGGGGTGATCGGTATCTCCCAGGCCAGATCAGCCTCGAAGCCACCGTTGACGATCCGATTCTCGCAGCGCGGATCATAATGCCAGACGCCGGCATCGGTGGCGACATGGGCGGTCAGCCGGCCGAAGACATCGGCAGAGACCGTCAGATCGGCGGGATCCGGATTGCCGGGCGCAGGGCCCAGCTCTTGCCACCAGGTCGCTGCATTGAGGCTGCGATAGAGGCTGCGATAGGGCGCCGCCGTCAACGGGCCGCGCAGGGCCGTGAAGAGAGTGCGGTCGGCCGCGTAGGCCGGGGAGGCAGCCAGCGGCACCGGAAACGGCTCATACACGCCGGGCAGGCCGGCCGTGGCCCATTCCCAGCTGGCACCGCCATTCGTCGAGCGCCTCACACCGGAGTCGGGGGAACCGTCGCCTGCGCTTTCTATTGCCCGAAAGGTGTGCCAGAGGGTACGGTCGGTCGCGTAGGCCGGCGAGAGCGCCAGACCGTAGGCGGGGGCCGCTGCACCGGTACTGCTCCACGTCTCGCCACCATCGGTCGAACGCCGGACGCCGCCCCAACCGGTGACAAACAACGTGCGATCGGCCGCGTAGGCGCTGGAAACCTCCAGGCGCAGTGGATGGAAGAATTCGTCGGCAGGCGCGATGGCGAAGGTGCGCCAACTGGCACCGGCATCGGTGGTCTTATAGAGGGTATCGCCCTGTACGACGAAAAGGGTGTGGTCGGTGCGATAGGCCGGCGACACGGCCAACAACATCGCGAAGTCCGACGCAAAAGGCGCAAACAGCGCCGACCAGGTCTCGCCGCGGTCAGCCGACATGTACAGGCCACGCCGACCGGTCCACCGGTCTTCATAGGTGGCAAAGACCGCACCATCGGCTGCGTAGGAAGTGGTGAGGCGCACCTGCGTGAAGATCGCGTCGTGGTCGGGCCGTTCGCCAGCGGCAACCAGTCGCCAGGTGGCGCCGCGGTCGGTGCTGCGGAAGAGACCCTGTTCGGTGGCCGCGAACAGCGTTCCATCGGTCGCGTAGGCTGGCGACGCGGCTATGGCCCTCGTCGCCAGCCGGCGCACCCCTCCTCGCCAGGCCCACGGCTCCAGGTTGTCATCGCGCGTGCCGAGAAGGCCCAGGTAGCTGCTTGCCAGCAGCGCGTGGCAGCGGCTCCACAGCGGACATACAGCCACCGAGACGAACGCGGTCTCCGGCGTGTCGGCATAGCGCTGCCAGCCCCGGCCCTCCGAGAGGGTGATGAACAGGCCGTTCTGACCGGCCGCATATACATGGTCGCCGGCCACGGCCAGCCGATGCACGGCCCCGGTGATGCCCGGCTCAGCCGGCTCGGGTACATAGCCGGCATCGGCGGCCGCCAGCCGCAACACACCGTCATCTGTGGCGATCAGCAGGCTGCCATCTACCAGCTCGACCAGGTCGGCGACCTGCCCGGCTGCCAGCGGCTGGACGATGGCCCAGCTGACCCCGCGATCGGTCGAACGGGCGAGCGCCGGCCCGGCCGGTTCGGCCGCCAGGATCACCGCATAGAGCACGTCGTTTTCGGCAAAACGCCGGGAGAAGGCCGCGGCCAGCGCCTGAGCCACAGTCAACCGGCTCCACGTATTGCCGCGGTCGGCTGAGAAGAAGAGGGCGCCATCGGCCATCTGCGCCAGCACCACGCCATCCTCTGTGTATGCCGGCGAGAGGTAGACACGACGCACATCGTCTGCGGCCGGCTCCCTGTCGCCGGTCGGCAGCCCGCCGCCGAGGCGCTCCCACGTGTCGCCGCGGTTGCGCGTGCGCAGAAGGCCGGAATCAGTGGCCGCAAAGGCCGTACGATCGTCCGAGAACCCCGGCGAGATCGCCAGATCCATCACTGCGAGCTGCGTCCAGGGCGGGCTGGCGAAGACCGGCGTCCAGGTTGCGCCGCCATCCGTGGTGCGGGCGATCCCGTAGCCGCCCGTGAGGCCGCCGGCCCCCAAGCGCCAGCCGCCGGCAAACGCCAGACCGTCGCTTGCGAAATCGGGCGAGAGGGCCAGCGCCTGCGCCAGGCCGCCGTATGGCCCGCCAGAACGCCACACCGTATCGCTCATCACGCCTGCCGCCGATAGGCGGGCCTGTCGGGCAACCGCCGGTGCCGATACGGCTGGCAGCGCCACACCGATCACGACGATCGCGACAAACACGATCGCCGCCGCGATGCAAACCGATGCTCTGCGAGCCATCATCGTACTCCTCTTCGCATGGAGCCCTCTATGGCCGCAATGCCGCGCGGCATCGAGACGCGCGCGTCCCTCCCTATGTCGGTGTGAGCTCATGCACAATTGATGACGTCGGGAGGCTGGAAATGTCGCGAGAGGATGGAGGCAAGTAGCGGGGACGGCCGGGGAAATCGCGGCGGAGGCAGGCCCTTCCAGAAATGGGTGGAGAAGCCTCGGAAACGGGCGGCGAAACCTCGCCCCTACGGGATGATGATCGTGGGAAAGACGGCGATCACCAGGGCAGGCGCGCGGCGAGCGCGAACGCATCGCCGCTGCGGGGCAACGTGCCGACACCATTGCAGGCGAGCTGCGTAGTCACCGTGCCATCCCAATTCTCGATGCCGATCGTGCCCTGCACCGGCGTCTGCACGGCCCGATACTGGAGGGTGAGCGCGCCATCGCGCGCCAGGATCAGCTGAAAGGAATGCGGCAAGTCGCCGGCGAAGCGCCGCACGTCCATCCAGGTGACCACGAAGTGGTCATTGTCGGGCTGGTGAACGAAAACCTGCCCGCCCAGGTTCGGCTTCCAATCCTGCCAGAGCACATAAATCGCGTCGTTTGGCAGCGCGGCCGTGGGCAGACAACTGCTCTGGCTCACACTCGCACCGGAGCCCGGCTGGGTGAACGAGACATAGCCCTTGAACGAAATCGAGACGGCTGTCTGCTCCTGGCCGTAGAACGGCACCGGGAAAGGCAACTCGACCCGATAGGGACTCTCGTCGGTGGGAAAGATGGTCACACCACCGTTGCCCGGGTCAATCCAGGCCGCTGCTTGATGTTCCCGGGCGATGACCGGCAGAAAGAGTTGTTGCACGCTATCGGCAACTTTGAGCGTAACGAAAACATAAAAGCCGCTCACGGGGGGCGTAAGCGCAGCGACCTGAACGACCGCGTCGTACTGGCCCGGCCCCAGCGTCGTCGGGCCGACCTCCAGCGTGAGGGTATCGGGCCGGCTGTAGGAGGTTTCGCCCCGACCGGCCGTCAGCCGGAGCCACGACGCGCCGGCCAGCTCCGCGGCCTGCCAGGTGACAGGCTGCTCGCTGTCGTTGCGAATGGCGAGGGTTGCAGTGGTCTGCGTGAGCGGGCCCCCCAGCAGGAAACGCCAGACATTGGCCGACGAGCGCAGCGATGGCGGATAGGCCCAGCGCACGGCCCGACCCACGTTCAGCCGACCGGCACCGAACCAATCGTTGCGGCCACCGACATAGGTGTACGGGCCGACCTGATCGGCCGTTTGCTTGAGGATGTCGGCCACCTGGACGGGCGTTGCGGTCGGCTGGAACGTCAACACCAGGGCGGCGGCCGCCGACACCTGCGCCGTCGCCATCGAAGTGCCGAACCGCCAACCGTAACCGCCCGGCCATGTGCTCAGCACCGGATCGGTGCTCACGCCGCCCGGCGCGGCCAGCGCGACGTAGGACTTATAACCGGAATAGTTGGCCCAATTGTCGAAACGGTCGGAGGCAGCGACCGCGAAGACTCCCGGATAGGCGGCGGGGTAGTACATGGGGTTGGGCAAGAGCGGGCAGCCGGCGCCGCCTTGCGCACAGTTGCCCGCCGCCGCTACGACCAATGCCTGCTTGCCGAGCGCATAGTTGACGGCCTCGCGTAGCATGTTATCATCGTCGAAGCCGCCCAGGCTCAAATTGATGACCTGCGCGCCGTTATCGGCCGCACGGTAGAGGGCGATGGCGATATCATAGTAGTTGCCCTGGCCGGCGGCGTTCAACACCTTGAGCGGCAGAAGCTTGACGTTGGCCGCCAGGCCCGCCACGCCCACGCCGTTGTCGGCGGCTGCCGCAATGATGCCGGCCACATGCGTGCCATGGCCGTTGTCGTCGTTCGGCATAGCGTCCCAGTTGACGTAGTCCCACCCCGACAGCAGACGGCCGGCGAACTCCGGATGCGCCAGGTCAACGCCCGTATCCAGCACCGCTACCACCAGGGAATAACTGCCGAAGGTCAAGTCCCAGGCTGCGGGCGCGGCGATGCGACGCATGTGCCACTGATCGCCGATGTGCGGGTCATTGGGATAGCCGGCCGCGCCGGCAATGTGATTCAGGCCAGCATGAGTGATCCACGGCAGCGCAGCGAGCCGCGCTATCGTGGCCGCCTCCTCGCCGACGGGCACAGCCAGCCGCGCCATGCCGTACTCCGGCGCGAGATCGAGGACCGGCAGGTCGGTCGCCGCGGCGAGCCGGGCCGCGGCGGCATGCCAGGCCGGGCTGGTACGATCCACATCGAGCTGGCCGGCGCGCACCTGCGCTCGGGCCAACGGGTCCGGCTGCCAGCGGATGACCACTTCGCCCGGCACGAACGCGACGGCATGGCCGTCGGCCGCCACACCAGGGGGGCCGTTGCGGCCTTGCGCCAGGTCGCCGATCCCGATGGCCTGGCGCAAGGCGAATGTCGGCCCGGACGCTGCGCCAACGGTCGGACCACTGAGCACCAAGACAAGGCAGAGACAGCACAGAATCACTGTGTGAACGCGCATTGCGACCTCATGCTCCCGTATCCACGTGCCTGGCACCTTCTCGAGTGCCTGCGAAGTCTTGCGACAGCCCGGCGACGTGCCGGCCGGCGCGATGCTCAGATCAGTCCGCAAAAAACAACAGCCGCGTGCAAGACGCACACGGCTGTTGTGCAGTTCCATGTCTGCCTCAGGCGAGCGCAGGCGCGGCCAGCTCCGGCGCGGCATCAGACGTATCGGCAGTCGGTGCCTCGCGACGCGCCTTCATCTCCAGCCGGCGCTCGGCATCCACATCTACCACGACCGTATCGCCTGCCTTGAACTCGCCCGCCAGCAACCCCTCGCTCAGGCGATCCTCGATCTTGTCCTGGATGACCCGGCGCAACGGACGGGCGCCGTATTCCGAGTCGTAACCGGCCTCGGCGATCAATTCCTTCGCTTCCTGGGTAATCTCCAGGCGGATATGCTGTTCTGCCAGCTGAGATCGCACTTTGCCCAGTTCGATGTCCACGATCTCGGTGATCTGTTGCCGCGTCAGATTGCGGAAGACCATGATGCCGTCGAGGCGGTTAAGGAACTCCGGCCGGAAGGTGCGCTTAAGCGCCTCCATGACCCGCTCGCGCATCGCCTGGTACTCATCATCGAGCTGTTTCTGCTCGTCGCGGGCCACGGGGAAGCCGAGCGCGCCGCCGTGCTTGATCAGATTGGCGCCGACGTTCGATGTCATGATGATGATGGCGTTGCGAAAGTCCACGCGGCGGCCTTTGGCATCGGCCAGATTGCCGTCCTCCATGATCTGAAGGAGCATGTTGAAGACTTCCGGATGGGCCTTTTCGATCTCGTCCAGCAGGATGACGCAGTAAGGCCGCCGTCGCACCGCTTCGGTCAGCTGACCGCCTTCTTCGTAGCCGATGTAGCCGGGCGGCGCGCCGACCAGACGGCTGACATTGTGCCGCTCCATGAACTCGCTCATGTCAATCTTGATGAGCGCTTCTTCGGAACCAAACAGGAATTCGGCCAGGCTTTTCGCCAGCAGGGTTTTGCCCACGCCCGTGGGCCCCAGGAACATGAAGGTGCCGATCGGCCGTTTGGGGTCTTTCAGACCGGTACGGGCGCGACGGACGGCACGCGCGATGGCCTGCACCGGTTCGTCCTGGCCGACCACGCGCTTGTGGAGATATTGCTCCATTTCCAGAAGGCGCACGGTTTCCTCGCCCATCAGGCGTTGCACCGGGATACCCGTCCACATGCCGACCACCTCGGCGATATCCTCTTCGCCGACGACCGGCTGAGGCGCGAGCTCTTGCCAGCCGCGACGCAATTGCTCGAGTCGCTTCTCCAGATCGAGCTCCCGATGGCGGAGGTCGAGCGCGTCATCGTAGCGTTTGGCCTCGACCGCCTCTTCCTTGCGGCGCTGCGTCATCTTCAGTTCGCGGAAGGTTTCGCGCAGGCTGCTGGCATAGGGCGATTTGTACATGCGGACACGGCTGGCGGCCTCATCCATCAGGTCAATGGCTTTGTCAGGCAGGAAGCGATCGGGCACATAGCGTGCGGACAGCCGCGCCGCAGCCTCCAGCGCCGCGTCCGATATCTTCAGCTGATGATGCTTTTCGTAGGCCGGCCGGACGCCCTTCAGGATCTCGATGGTCTCTTCGATAGTTGGCTCATCCACGCGCACCGGCTGGAAACGGCGCTCCAACGCCGCATCTCCCTCGATATACTTGCGGTATTCATCCAGCGTCGTGGCGCCGATGCATTGCAGGTCGCCGCGCGCCAGCGCCGGCTTGAGCAGGTTGGCGGCGTCCACGCTGCTGCCCGCGGCGCCCGCGCCCACCAGCATGTGCACTTCGTCTATGAAGAGGATGGCGTCGGAGTTCGTGATCTCCTCGATGACCTTTTTCAGGCGCTCCTCGAACTGGCCGCGATACATCGTGCCGGCCACCAGCGCGCCGACATCGAGCATCAGCACGCGTTTGTCCATCAGTGGTTCGGGCACATCGCCGGCAACGATACGCTGTGCCAGCCCCTCGACGATGGCGGTCTTGCCCACGCCAGGCTCACCGATCAGGGCCGGGTTGTTCTTGGTGCGCCGGCTGAGGATCTGGATGACGCGCTCGATCTCCTTTTCGCGGCCGATCACCGGGTCGAGCTTGCCCTCTTCAGCCCGCGCGGTCAAGTCAAAGCCCAGCTGATCGGTGAGCGGGGTCTTGCTTTCCTTCTTTCGGGAAGCCCTCTCCTGCACCTGGCTTTCCAGGATCGCCTTGGTAGTCTCGGTACGCACCTTGTCGAAGGCGATGCCCAGGCTGCGCAACACTTCAGCGGCGATGCCTTCACCTTCTTGGATCAGGCCGAGCAGAAGATGCTCGGTGCCGATGTAGGGATGGCTGAGCTTGCGGGCTTCCTCGACCGCCAATTCGATGACGTGCTTCGTGCGCGGCGTGAGGGTCGGCTTGCCGAACGGGGGACGTGGGTTGCGCGGGGCCATCCGCTCCACAGCGCGGCTGACTTCCGCAGGCGTGGCACCCAACGCGCGCAAGACGCGCGACGCCAGGCCATTTTCTTCGCGCACCAGGCCCAACAGCAAATGTTCCGTCCCGATATAGTTGTGATTCAGGCGAACCGCCTCCTCCTGAGCGAGCTGTAAGACTTGTCGAGCATGTTTTGTAAAGCGGTCCAAATTGTCTGCCATAGCTTTCCATCCTTCTCGTATGACGCGCAGCAAACCCGATTTCCATCCGGCCCACCGTGTCTTCTGCTTACGCATACACTCCCTGCAACGCCAGGACACATTATAGCAGATCTGCGCGCCGATGGCGTAAGCGGGCATCCTCATCGTCACTACTCAGGCCCTCTATCCCCCTTGCCCTCTTTCCCCCGCCTTGCGGGGGAAAGAGGGTATGAAGGGTGGGGGTTGGCGGACGGCAAAGCTGCCCGCCAACCCCTTCCAGTCTCGCCCCTCCCCGCTCCTGACCTCCGTCAGGAGCGGAGAAGGGACAGGGGGAGGGATGAGGCTGAACAGATCTCCTCATCTTGGAATCGCTGCATCCTCAGGCAGCGCGAAAAATACAAAAGGGGACGGTGCACAGCGTGCTGCCGTCCCCTTTGATCTCGTCTTGCACACAAACAGATATCACCGGCGCGCTGTGCCCGATAGAACAACGTACCGGCCGAGCGATAGCCTGTTCAGCGGGTTGGTGCGGCTGTCGGCGCAACCTCCAATGCTTCGGCACCGGCTTGTGCTTCGGCGCGCCAGTCTACCTCCACATAAGCATCCTCGGCCACCTGCCGCAAGCTGAGCGCAATGCGTCGTCGCTCGGCGTCAATTCGGATGATGCGAACCTGGACCTCGTCCCCCTCGTGAACGACCTCCTTGGGATGGGTAATCCGATAATCGGCGAGTTCAGAGATGTGAATCAGGCCCTCGACGGTATCATCAATCTTGGCAAAAGCGCCGAAGTTCGTAAGCTTCGTGATTTTGGCCGTGACCACCTGCCCCGGCGCATACACCTGACTGATCACCGTCCATGGCTCAGGCGTCAGACGGCGCAAGCTGAGCGCAATGCGCTTCTTCTCCTCGTCCACGCCAAGCACATAGACTTTGACCTCTTGCCCGACATGCAGCACTTCGGCCGGATGTTCCAACCGCTGCCAGGAGATCTCGGAGAGATGGATCAGGCCATCGGCGCCGCCGATATCCACGAAAGCGCCGAAGGCGGCCAGGCTGGTGACCGTGCCGGTGACGACATCACCGCACTTGAGCTCGGACAACAGCCGTTCTTTCTGCTCCTGACGCCAGTCTTTGGCGGCCGCACGCTCTGAAAGAATCAGACGATTGCGCTCGCGATCGAGTTCCACGACCTTGAGCCGCATCTTCTGGCCAACCAGACGGGCCCAGCGTTCTTCGGGATCGCCTTCGGCGTCCTGTTGCGCCTGCCAGCGGCTCGACAACTGCGAGGCCGGCACAAAGCCGCGCACGCGACCCACCTTGACGATCACCCCGCCGCGATTGTAACCGGTCACAACGCCCTCGAAAACCTCTTGCGACCGGAGTAGATCTTCGGCCAGGCGCCAGTCCTGCTCCTGTTGGGCCCGTTGCAGGGAGATGACGACGTTGCCATCCCGATCCTCTGGTTGAACGATGTATGCTGAGACCGGATCCCCCACAGCGAGGCTCATCAGGAAATCGCGATCCAGCCGCTCGATCTCGTGGCTATCCACGATCGCATCGGCCTTGTAGCCGATATCAACCAGAATCTCACTGGGACTTACTTTGACAATGCGACCGTTGACGACATCGCCGGGGCGGAGCCTGGGAAAATGAAACGCGTCCTCCGGCAATGTCTCCATCAGGTTCTCCTCCGTTGCAGCCTGGGCATAATGCACTGTCCGGTGTTTTTTCATGCGAAAAGGGGCTCCTCCTCCGGTGAGACTGCCAAGATTATAACGGAGGAACAGACAAAATGCAAGTGTCCGCTCGGCCGCAACAGCGTTATCGCTACAAGCGGATCTCCTGGCCGATCCCTTTCTGACGGGCCAGCTCGTACACGCGAATCGCTGTCGAGACATCCTGAATGGCCAGCCCTACCGATTTGAAGAGGGTGATCTCGTCGGCATGGGCACGGCCGGCCGCGCCGGCCACGATCTCGCCGAGCTCAGCATAGATGTGGTCGGCCGTGATCTCACCGGCGTTGATGGGGAGGATCAGGTCGCCCGCTTCGGCCAGGGCGGCACTGCGCAAGTCTACCACCACTTTGCTGCGCCGGATGGTCAGCGAGTCCAGTTCGCGCGCATCGGCCGAATGCGAACCGACGCCGTTGATGTGAGTGCCCGGCGCCAGCCATGCGCCGTCGAAAACCGGCGTCTTGCTGGTCGAGGCGGTGATGATGATGTCGCAGCCTTCGACTGCCGCGCGCGGCTCGCCGACCGCGGTGCAGGAGATGCCCAACGCCTGGCTCATCTCGCGACAGAATGTGGCGGCCAGGTCAGCCTGCGGATCGTACACGCGCGCCGCGGTGATCGGCCGCACCGCGACCATTGCCATCAGCTGCGTGCGCGCCTGAATGCCTGCGCCGAAAATACCGACGACTCTGGCATCGGGCCGGGCCAGATACCTGGTCGCGACGCCGCTTGCCGCGCCGGTGCGCATGGCGGTCAGGAACGCACCGTCCATGATCGCCAGCAACTGGCCGGTGCGCGGATCGTTCAACAGTACCGTCGCCAGGATGGTGGGCAAGCCATGCCGGCCTGGGTTGTCCGGATAAACGGTGACCACCTTCATGCCGAGCGCATCCATGCCGCCGATGTAGGCCGGCATGAAGAGCACCAGGCCATGGTGCTGAGGGATGCGGATCGGCGTGCGCAGCGGCAGTTGTGTGGTTCCCTGTTGCTGCTGGCGAAATGCCTCCTCGACCGCCGCAATCGCATCAGGCATGGTGAGCGCGGCCTGCACGTCCGCGCGGGTGAGCAAGAGCGCCATCTCAACCTCCCACGTAAGCAATCATCTCGATGACGATCAACCCGCCGCGCGGCAGGGCTGCCGCCTGCACGGTCGTGCGCGCCGGCGGGTTGCCGGCGAAGCGTTTGCCGTAGATCGCATTGACTGTGGCGAAATCGGCCATGTCGGCCAGAAAGAGGGTCGTCTTCACCACGTCGGCGAAGCTGGCGCCGGCCGCCGCCAGAACCGCGCGCAGATTATCGAGTGCTTGCTCGGTCTGGGCAGCCACCCCTTCTCGCAGAGTGCCGGTCGCCGGGTCGAGGCCGAGCTGGCCGGAGCAGAAGATGAAATCGCCGACTCGAATGGCCTGGCTGTAGGGTCCGATGGCGGCCGGAGCATCGGACGTCGCAATCACGTGCTTCATGGGCTCTCCTCGTAAATTCACGGGGAGCAGCATGCTCTGCTCCCCGACGCGGTCGTCAGGCGACGACGATGTTGATCAGGTTGCCGCCGGCGAAGACGATCTTGCGGATCTGTTTGCCTGCAGTCCACTTCTGGACGGCCGGTCGGGCCAACGCCAGCTCGCGCGCGGCTTCCTCACCGATGCCGGCCGGCACTTCGACGCGATCGCGCAACTTGCCGTTGACCTGCACAACCAGAGTGATCGTCTCGGCCTTTACGAGCTCCGGGTCATAGGCCGGCCAGGATTGCATGTGGATGCTGTCGGCCGCCTGGAAGGCGGTCTTCCCGCGACGTCGCTGCCACAGCTCTTCGGCGATGTGCGGCATTTCAGGCGCCATCATCAGGAGGAGGGTATCAATCGCCTCTTCCCAGGCCGGCGTGCCCCAGACCGCGGTATCGTGCGCCTTCACCAGGTAGTTGTTGAACTCCATCAGGCTGCTGATGATGGTGTTGAATTTGAAGGCCTCGATGTCTTCCGTGACTTTCTGAAGCGTCTTGTGAGTCATCCGGCGCAATGCGCGTGTCTGTGCCTCCAGGTCGGCGGGATTTGATCCGTTGGTCGGGCCACCAGGCTCTGTCACTACGCTCCATACCCGCTCCAGGAAGCGACGCACGCCTTCGATGCCCTGGAAGTTCCACGGCCCGCCGGCATCCCAGGGCCCGATGAACATCAGATAGGCGCGCACGGTGTCGGCGCCGTATTTTTCCACCCACTCATCGGGGGCGACGACATTGCCTTTGCTCTTGCTCATGCGCTGGCCATCTGGCCCCAGGATGATGCCCTGGTTGAAGAGCCGCAGCATCGGCTCGCGGAAGGGAACGATGCCCATGTCGGCCAGGGCTTTGGTGAAGAAGCGCGTGTAGAGCAGATGCATGGTGGCGTGTTCGGGGCCACCCGTGTACTGATCTACCGGCAACCAGTACGCGCCTGCCTCCGGGTCCCACGGGATGTCGTCGCGGCTCAGCTTCTGGCCGGCCTTCCAATAGGGGCTGACGTAGGCGTACTGATACCACGAGGAGCACATAAAGGTGTCCATGGTGTCGGTTTCGCGCGTGGCGTCGGCGCCGCAGCGCGGACATTTGGTGTGCAGGAAACCTTCATGGAATTTCAACGCGTTTTCGCCCGAAGGCGGCACGACCGCATCGGTGGGCAGGATGACCGGCAGGTCTTCGTAGGGCACAGGCACGATGCCACAGGCCGGGCAATAGACCATGGGAATCGGCGCGCCCCAGTAACGCTGCCGACTGATCAGCCAGTCGTGCAGCCGGTAGCTGACCGCAGCCTCACCGACGCCCCGTTCGGCCAGCCAGGCGGTCACTTTCTGGCGGGCCACATCGCCCGGCGTGCCACTAAATGCGCCGGAGTGGATCATCGTGCCATAGGCGTCGTGATAGAGCACATCTCGATACCATTCGATCGCCCACCACATCTCCATCGTGGTGCGGAATCGTTGCATGTAGGCATAGCCAGCATGGCACCGATCCATGATGGCGGTGTCGGCTTCGACCGAGTCGAGCGTCATCGGGCCATCTTTGAAGACGACCTGCCATCCGCGGCCGACGATGTCGCCCCAGTGGCCCGGCCTCAGGTGCGCCTGCAGCAGCGCGGCGTAGGCCTGCACCTGGACGTCGCCGTCCAGGGTGACCGCGTAAAATCGGCCCCGACCGGCGATATCCAGCCATTGCCACTGCAGGCCGGCGGCTGTCAGCGCCTCGGCGAAATCACCGGCCACCGATCCTTCCCACACTGCGCTCCTGGCGATCTGATCTGGCCGCTCGATGACCGGGATGATGGGCAGGCCGAACTTCAGGGCGAAGGCGAAGTCGCGCGCATCGTGCGCCGGCACCGCCATGATGGCGCCGGTGCCGTAGCTCATCAGGACGTAGTCGGCGATCCAGATGGGAATGCGCTGGCCGTTGACCGGGTTGATGGCGTAGGCGCCGATGAAAACGCCGGTCTTCTCCCGCTCGGCAGCCGAGCGTTCGATGTCGCTCTGACGGCCTGTCTGGAATTGATATGCTTCGACGTCGGCACGATAGGACGGAGGCGTCAGCTTGTTCACCAGAGGATGCTCCGGTGCCAGCACCATGAAAGTGGCGCCCCACAGGGTGTCGGGCCGGGTAGTGAAGACGACGATGTCATCGCCCTGCTCCGATTTGAAGGTCACTTCCGCGCCCTCGCTGCGGTTGCCGATCCAGTTGATCTGCTCGGTGCGAATGCGTTCGGGCCAGTCAATGCCGTCGAACTTCTTCAGTTCCTCGGCATAGGCGGTGATCTTGAAGAACCACTGTGCCAGTTCTTTGCGGATCACCGGCGTGCCGCAGCGTTCGCAGTGCCGGTCGTCGCCCCACACCTGCTCGCGCGCCAGGGTGGTGTTACAGTGCGGGCAGAAATCCACCGGCGCCAGCTTGCGATAGGCCAAGCCATGCTCGTACAGCTTCAGGAAGAACCATTCGGTCCATTTGTAATATTCAGGATCACACGTCACAGCCTCGCGATCCCAGGCCCACATTGCGCCCATGGAGCGCAGTTGGCCGCGCATCCGCTCGATGTTGGCCATGGTCCACGTGTACGGATGCGTGCCGTGCTTGATGGCGGCATTCTCGGCCGGCAGGCCGAACGCGTCGAAGCCGATGGGGAAGAAGACATTGTAGCCCCTCATGCGCTTGTAGCGCGCCGCGGCATCCGACGGCGTCATCGCGTACCAGTGGCCGATGTGCAGATCGCCCGACGGGTAGGGCAACATGGTCAGAAAGTAGAATTTGGGGCGCGTTGGGTCTTGCCGTGTGGCGTACAGGCCGCTCTCGGCCCACAGCCGTTGCCACTTCGGCTCGATCTCTTGCGGGATATATTTGTCGGTCATAGTTACCTCGGAGCGTGAAACAGTAAACGTTGAACGTTGGAACGTTGGAACGTTGGAACGTTGGAACGTTGAACGTTGAACGTTGGAACGTTGAACGTTAATTCTCAAAAACAAAAATCCCCAACGTCACTACAGGGACGAAGGGGACTTCGCGGTACCACCCTGGTTGCCGGTTCAGGTGGACCTGAGGGGATTCGAACCCCTTACCTCTTGAATGCCATTCAAGCGCTCTCCCAATTGAGCTACAGGCCCAAAAACGATCCGACCACTCAGCAAATGCGTTAACGGGCTATCCCGGCGCAGATTAGTCGGGTAGTCTATCAGTCGGTTAGTTCGACTACTTGACTGCTCGTTTTCATCTGCGCAGCTCCCGGACGAGTTCGGCCTTGATGTGATCGGCGGGCTCCTGACCGCCTGCAGGGTTTGCACCACCCCCCTGCTCTCTGAAGAGCTGGCCTACTACTTCCGATCAACGCCGGCTATCCAGTTGGTAACTTCGGCCTGACGTCATCTCTGGCGGGGCCGAGTGTGGACCTGAGGGGACTCGAACCCCTTACCTCTACAGTGCGATTGTAGCGCTCTCCCAGATGAGCTACAGGCCCGCAAGCATCCATAGTATACCTGGAAGAGGCCTGAGTGTCAAATCACGGCCAGCCGTGACAGCAACTCCGCATCGCGCCGCTCTCCGCTTTACGTCATTTTGACCACGATGTCCGTGATGATGTTGGCAGCGGCGTCACCGCGGTCTGCCGCGTTGGACAGATGGCGGTAAACCTCGCGCAATTTGAGGATCGTGATCACGCGCTTGGGGCCGGCCGGTCCGTTGAACAGATCGGCCAGCGCTTCGCGATAGACGTGCTCAACCCGGTTCTCCAGGGCTTTGGCGCGCTGCGCATGTTCCGAGGCGACTTCGGGATGGTCTTTGAGCCGCAGCATGGCCAGGTGCACCTCGCGCGCCGCCTCGTGCAGCAACGAAACCATCCGCTGCAGGTACGGCGTGGGGGTCACATGCAACAGTTCCATCTCCTGCACAGTCGTCCAGGCATAGTCCAGGATGTCATCAATCGCGCGCGACAGGGCAAAGATGTCTTCCCGATCCATCGGCGTCACAAAGGTGCGATTCAGCTCACTGATCAGGATACGCCGCACCTCGTCGGCATCTTCTTCGCACTGACGCACGGCCTCCATGGCCTTGTGGCGGCCGGGACGCAGATCGGCTGCTTTGGTGCCGCCCGACTTTCCTTCCGCGGCCTTGCCGCCACCCTTTACGTCCGCAACTCTGACCTCGCCGACACCCTCCCGATCCTCGTCATCCCGGCCATCGGCCACGGCCACGTACGCGCTGAGCGCCTCCAGTCCTCTGACCACGCACTCGGCCTCTTCGATGAGCAGTTTGGTGAAAATGTCCTGCCGAGGCTTGAAGAAATCTTTAAGCCAGCTCATAGCAATCTCCCGAGAACGGCTGATAGTGCGGCCGCCAGTATCGCCGTGGCCGGAATCGTCGTCAACCAGGCGATGGCAATCTGTCCGGCCGTCCCCCACCGCACTTTGGACAGGCGCTCGGCCGAACCAACCCCCATGATGGCCGAGCTGACCACCTGGGTCGTGCTCACCGGTCCGCCCAGCAGCGCCGCCGAAATGATCACCCCCGCCGACGTCACCTGCGTGGCAAATCCATGCAGTGGTCGGATCTTGTAAAACTTGCCCCCCAGCGTCCTGATCAGTCGCCAGCCACCGGTGGCCGTGCCGGCCGCGATCATGGCCGCACAGAGCGCCACCACCCACAGCGGCACCTGGAACGTCGGAATCAGGCCAGCCGTAACCAGCCCCAAAGTGATGATGCCCATCGTTTTCTGAGCGTCGTTCGTGCCGTGTGAAAGCGCCAGCGCGATGGCCGTAGCGATCTGGCCGCGCTTGAAAAACCAGTTGATCTTCGGGCTGGCTCCTCGCGCCAGGAACAGGATGATCTTGGTAACCAGATAGCCCGCCAACAGACCGAGAGGCGGCGAAATAGCGAGTGCCAGCAGCACCTTGGTCAGCCCGGTGAGCTTCACGACGGCAAAGCCGCTCTCCACGACTGCGGCGCCGATCAAGCCGCCCACCAGCGCGTGCGACGAGCTGGAGGGGATGCCCAGCCACCACGTGAAGATATTCCAGGCAATGGCAGCGATGAGCGCCGCGATCACCACGGCCATGCGGATCACCTCCCCGCGCAGCACCTCATGGCCGATGGTCGTCGCCACCGCCACGCCGAAGAGAAATGGCCCGATGAACTCCGCAATCGCGGTGATCGTCAGCGCCTGACGGCCCGATAGCGCGCGCGAAGCAATCATGGTCGCCACAATGTTGGAACTATCGTGGAAGCCGTTCAGAAAATCAAACGCCAACGCCAAACCAATCAGCAGGACGATCGTCCAGGGTAAATCCGGCATCACGCTCCTTTGCTTCTCGTCCCGGCCGCGCCGGTCGCCATCCGAGTGGAGTGCGACGTCACTGGCGCATAGAGGGATTTTGCTGACACGTAATCGCTAATTTTACATCAATCTCGCTCTGGCCGGAAATACAGGCCGCACCCTCTACGAACGGGCTGTTTGACGCCTGCTGTGCCCCAGTCTATAATAGACACGGCGCCTGGCGACTGAGCCCGAAGATTGCTCAGGTTGCGGCCCGCGCTGCAATGTATCGCAATATGAGACAAGATGCCGGCTTGCGCCACGCATCGTCAGGAGATCCGCATGCACTTTGCTACCGTGGCCCTTGAGTCCACCGTTATCTCACACGGCCTGCCCTATCCGCACAACGTACGGCTGGCGCTGCGACTGGAGGAGATCATCCGTGAGCGCGGTGCCAGGCCGGCTACCATCGGCATCATCGCCGGCGAGATCGTCGTCGGGCTGAGCCGCGCTCAGATCGAGCATCTGGCCACCGCGCCGGATGTGCGCAAAGTCAGCCGCCGCGACCTGCCCATTGTCGTGGCGCGTCGGCTGGACGGCGCGACGACAGTTGCCACGACAGCCTGGGCAGCGCACCGCGCCGGCATCCGGGTGTTCGTCACCGGTGGCATCGGCGGCGTGCATCGGACCGAAGACCGCCGGCCTGCGGCCACCGGCTTCCTCTCGGCCGACATCTCCGCCGACCTGCCGGAGCTGGCCCAAACGCCCATCATCGTGGTGTGCGCCGGCGCGAAGGCTATCCTCGACCTGCCGGCGACGCTGGAATGGCTGGAAACGCATGGCGTGCCGGTGATCGGCTATGGCACCGATGAGTTTCCGGCGTTTTACAACCGGTCGAGCGGGCTGCCGGTGGATGTACGCGCGGAAACCGCCGCAGAGGTTGCCGCACTCTTCCAGGCCCAACGGACACTGGGGTTGTCGGCCGGCATGGTGGTAACCGTGCCCGTGCCCGCCGAATTCGAGCTGCCGGTCGCTCAGATGGAGGCAGCAATCGGCCAGGCCCTGAGCGAAGCCGAAGCTCGGGGGATGCGGGGCAAGGCGCTGACCCCGTTCCTGCTGGCCCGCATCAGCGAGCTGACGGGCGAGGCATCGCTGCGCGCCAACCTGGCATTGCTGGAGAACAATGCGCGCGTCGGCGCCGAGATCGCTCTGGCGCTCGCGCGAACGGCCTCATGAGGCCCTCGATTGGATGCCTGGGCGGTTGCCCTGGTCTGTCAGCCAGGACAGCCGGCCAAAGCAGGAGGCAGGCCCTTCGGGTTGGTGTCGCACCCGAAGGGCCTCAGCGGGTCGGAGGGGCGCTAGTGCATCGCCTCTACCGGTAATTCCACCGCAATCGGCTCTGGCGGCCGCGGCGTAAAGGTCAGCTCTGTCTTACCGTCTTCTCCCCGGTGGACGTCTACGATAACCGTGTCCCCTTCCTGGAATTCGCCAGCCAGCAGCCGTTTCGCCAGCGGGTTCTCGACGTAGCGTTCCAGAGTGCGACGTACCGGCCGGGCACCGAATTGCGGGTCGTAGCCCTCTTTTGCCAGCCACTGGCGCGCGGCTTCTGTGAGTTCGATCTTCACGCCGTGTTCGGCCAGCCGACCGGCGATATCTCGCATCTGCATATCCACGATCTGGACCACGTGTTCGGGCGTCAGGCCGTGGAAGATGATGATCTCGTCAATTCGGTTCAAGAATTCGGGCCGGAAGGTTTTCTTCAGCCCGCTTTCGATGTCCTCGCGCAACCGTCGCTCCTGCGCGCTCAGATCATCCCCGCGCAGGAAGCCGATGGGGCCGCCTTTGCCCACGTAATTCGTGCCGATGTTCGACGTCATGATCAGCACGGTATTGCGGAAATCCACCACATGCCCCTGGCCATCGGTCAGACGACCATCCTCAAGGATTTGCAGCAACGAGTTCCACACCTCGGGATGCGCCTTTTCGATTTCGTCGAACAGAATCACCCGATAGGGCCGGCGGCGCACCGCCTCGGTGAGCTGACCCCCCTCATCGTAGCCTACATAGCCAGGCGGCGCGCCGAACATCCGGCTGACAGTATGGCGCTCCTGGTATTCGCTCATGTCAATGCGGATCAGGGCATCCTCGTCGTCGAAGAGGAACTCGGCCAGTGCCTTCGCCAGCTCCGTCTTGCCAACGCCGCTCGAGCCCAGGAAGATGAAGCTGCCAATCGGCCGCTTGGGATTCTTCAGCCCGCTGCGCGCGCGGCGCAATGCATCGGCCACCGCCTTGATCGCCTCGTCCTGACCGACGATGCGCTTGTGCAGCTCTTCTTCCATGCGCAGCAGCTTGGCCGTTTCCCCTTCGAGCATGCTGTTGACCGGAATGCCCGTCCAGCGGGCGACGACTGTGGCAATGTCCGAAGCCTCGACGACATCATCCAGGCCGCTCGCCTTGCGCCAGGCCTCGCGTTCTGCCTCGTACTGGCTGGCAATCTTCAGGCGGTCGCTCTTGAGCTCGGCGGCGCGCGCGTAATCGCTGGCCGCGAACGCGGCATCCTCTTCGGCCTTCAGCTCGGCCAGGCGTTTCTTGGCCTGGCGCAACGGCTCCGGCATGGTATAAAGCGCCACGCGCAGAGCCGAACCGGCTTCGTCCATCAGGTCAATCGCTTTGTCGGGCAGCCGACGGTCGGTGACGTAGCGGTGTGAAAGTTTGACCGCTGCCACCAATGCCTCGTCGGTGAAGACGACCTGATGATGTTTTTCGTAGCGATCGCGGATGCCACGCAGGATCTCGATGGCGTCTTCGACCGATGGCTCATCCACGTAGATCGGTGCAAAACGGCGCTCCAGCGCGCTGTCCTTCTCGATGTGCTGCCGATACTCGTCGAGGGTGGTTGCACCGATGCAACGCAATTCGCCGCGCGCCAATGCCGGCTTGAGCATGTTGCTGGCATCCATAGCGCCTGTGGCGCTGCCCGCGCCGACGACTGTATGCAGCTCGTCTATGAACAGGATGATCTCGCCCTGAGCCCGCTGCACCTCCTCGATGGTGCCTTTCAACCGTTCCTCGAACTCGCCCCGAAAGCGCGTGCCGGCGATCATCGCGCCCAGATCCAGACTCATCAGCCGCTTGCCGATGAGGATCTCGGGCACATCTTCGGCCACGATCTTCTGCGCCAGCCCCTCGACGATGGCCGTCTTGCCCACGCCGGCCTCGCCGATGAGCACCGGGTTGTTTTTGGTGCGCCGGCTGAGCACTTGAATCACGCGCAAGATCTCGGCATCGCGGCCGATGACCGGATCGGGCTTGCCTTCGCGTGCCAGTGCCGTCAGGTCGCGCGCGTACTTCTCCAGGGTGCGATAACGGCTTTCCGCGACCGGTGACGTGGCCTTCTGGCCGCCACGGGTCTTCTCAATGGCGGCCAGGATCATGTCGCGGGTGATGCGGGCTTCCCGCAGCAGGTTGGCCGCATAGCCGTTGCGCTCGCCAGCGATCGCCAGCAACAGGTGTTCGGTCGAAACGTACTCATCTTTGAGCGCTCGCGCTTCTTCCATCGCCTGATCAATCACCCGCTTGAGCCGCGGAGTGATGAAAACCTGTGCCACGGCCTGCGGATACAGGAACGGCCCGGCGGTGCGCGGTGTGCGCTGCAGATTGTCGGCCAACCGCTCTTTGAGCATGGCCAGCGGCGCGCCCATTTGTTCCAACATCTCGGCGACCAGGCCTTCGGGCAGATCGAGCAAGGCCAGGAAAACGTGTTCCACGTCAACCTGGCTGTGATTGTAGCGCTGCATCACCTCGTAGGCCCGCCGCGCTGCTTCCTGAGCCTGTTCGGTAAACTTATCAAATCGCATCATGTCAGTTATGCCTCAGTTAAACTCTCTTCCGCTCGACTTCACGTTATCATACCATACCACAATCTTATGTGAATCTTCCTACAAACTCCTCAGCGCTCACAGAACGCTAACGTACCGCGGCATTATGAACATTGGAAATCTATCCCGGTAATGGGCGAGGCGTCTCGGCACTGCCGCCCGCACGACCCTCGTTGGTCGTGCTCGTGCTGCGTCAGACCGGATGTTACCGTTTGCAGCGTCTGACCCCCACCTCCATCCCTGCCCCTGCCACGGGGCGGCGCGAATTTCGGAGGGGGTATTGCGGCCGGCTGCGCCGGCCGCAATACCCCTTAAGAAGGTGCCCCCGCTCTCCCCCGACCGGGGAGAGCGAGGAAGGAGGTGAGAGGGGTTCAACGCAAAAGAGCAAAGGCCAACTTAACGAGACACCAACGGTCAATACCGCAACACGGCGGCGATGCCGCCGATCTCGTTGAGCAGCGGGCCTGGCTCCAGGATGGAGACTCTCACGTTCGTTTCCACGGCCCGATGCAGGGCCAGGTTAACGATATCGCCGGTAGCGCTGAGCTCGCCCGTACAATACGGGCAGGCAGGCAACGCCTCGACAACCAGCGCGCCGCAGTGGGTGCAATGATGGCCCGGAACATGCAGATTCCGATCGAGGAGCAGGTGATGGACGCGGCCGGACTGCATGGCGACGAGCGTATCCGAGAGGCCGGTCGTTGCTGCGCCTCCTTTGCGCGCCACCGTCACGACCTCCTGAAGCAGATCGGCTTCCACCTGCCGTTGGGCGGCCTGCGCCACGGCATACGCGTGCTCCCACACCTCCGCAGCCGAGGCGTTCATATCCAGCTTCATCTCGCCCACGACTTTGTCGAGGAGCGCGCGCGGGGCTACCTCGCGAAAAAGGGCCAGGTTGCCGTCGCTGCCGGAGATGACCACACGGTCCACATGGCGCTCGCGCAGGTACTCATCTGCCCAGGCTGCTGCCTCTTTCAGGTTGTGGGCCGCGGCCTGATCTTCATAACGCTGGAGCTTCTGAGCTGCCCAGCCGCCCTGTTTGTGCCGTCGCACCTCCTCGCCAAGAGTGCCGGCCGTATCCTCCAGCGCACCCAGATGATACACCAACGCCCGCGCGCCCTCGCGGTCCACGATGACGACACCGAAGCGACCGTAGTTATCGAGCAGGTCGCTCAATGGTTTGATGTAAGCACGCGAGCCGAGGAAAACGAAATCCTCGACCGGAACCAGCAGCTCATATTTCCGCCAGAAATCGCGTTTTGCCAGACTGAAGCAAGCCACACCGCGGCCCTGGCGGCTATACTCGTGGTCGAAGAAGCGTTCGATGCGCTCGATGTCGGCCGGTGCTGCGCCCTGGTCGGCGGCTTCGGCCAATAACCGGCGCAGCGAAAGCTTGTGCTCTTCACCGGAGCGACGATGCGGGTCCACATTGAGATACAGGCTCATGATGGGAGCATCTACGCTCACCAGCTCGGCCAGTTCCTGCAGATCACGTTCTTGCATCATGAGTCACGCTCCTGTTCATTGAGATCGGGGACGCCGTGGGGCGCCCCGGCTTGCACCACTTCCTCGCATCAGATGATCACGTCCGAAGCGGCATCATGGCGGCTGCCAATCTCGCTCTCGTCCCTCACGCTTCAGCAGCCGTCCAGGTGAGCCAGCTGCGCCTCCAGGGCACTCAGCTGTGCCTCCAGGTCGGCCCGCACCCGATGCAGGCGCTCCACCTCTGCCTGGAGCTCGGCGATGCGACGGTTGAGACGCAAGATCACTTCGATGCCGGCCATGTTCAAACCCAGCTCAGTGCTGAGACGGGAGATCGAGCGCAGCAGTTCCACATCGCGCGGGGAATAGAGACGCCGACCGCTCTTGCGGGCCGGCACGAGCAGGCCGAGCTCCTCATAGCGCCGCAACGTTTGGGGGTGGAGCTCGACCATCTCGGCGACGACGCCAATGGCATATTGCGGTTCATCCCAGGCGTCAGGCGAAGGCATCATAGCATACCTCCGTGTCGAATAAACATCGGCTGACGGCCGGGGTCACAGGCCGCGCAGGGCGGCCCACTCGCGCACGAGCTTTTGTTCTCGTTCGCTCAATCGTTCTGGCAGCATCACGCGGGTCTTCACATACAGGTCACCGCGCTCCTGCGGCGAGCGCAGTTTGGGCATCCCCTGGCCGGCCAGGCGAAAAGTCCGGCCCGATTGGGTGCCGGCCGGAATGCGCAGCGCGACCGAGCCGGACAATGTCGGCACGCGTGCCTCGCCGCCTAGCAGCGCCACAAACAAATCCACCGGCACCTCGCAATACAGGTCGTCGTCCCGACGCTCGAAGGTCGGGTGCGGCAGCACCTTGATGCGCAGATAGAGGTCGCCGCGCGGCCCGCCCCGGATGCCACCGGTGGGCGCCTCGCCGGCCACCCGCACTCGCGAACCGGTCTTCACCCCCGGCGGGATTTTGACTTCGAGCCGGCGACCATCCACCTCGATGATGCGCTGGGCGCCACGGTACGCCTCTTCCAGGGTGATCTCGACCTCGTGCTCCAGATCACGGCTGCGCGCGGCGGTGCCGGCCTGTGTGCCGGCCATCCCCATGCCGCCGAAGATCGCCTCGAAGAAATCGGAAAAGCCGCCGCGGCCGAACAGATCGTTAAGATCGCCATACTCGACTCGCGTGCCACCTGGCCCGGCCGTCGTCGTCCACTGCGCCCAGTTGAACCCACCCGGACCGCCAGCCTGTTGCCAGTGCTGATAGCTCTGGCCCAGCTCATCGTACTTCCGGCGCTTTTCCGGGTCGCTCAGAACCTCGTAGGCCTCGTTGATTTCTTTAAAACGGGCTTCGGCGGCTTTGTCGCCAGGGTTGACATCCGGATGGTACTGACGCGCCAGCCGCCGATAAGCTTTCTTTATTTCTTTGTCGTCTGCGCCCTTCGCCACACCCAAAATCTTGTAGTAATCCTTATACTCCATGCGCCGCTCCCGAGTCTGCTTCCATAGCCCGTATGAACGACTTGAGTATAGTACTTTAGCAGGTCCTTGTCAAGTGTTTTTTGATATCTTGATATCCGTCCGATGGCGCGCCTATCGCGTGGCGGGCTTGAACAGCTCACCGGGCAGGATCACGTTGGCGCCGCCCATGACCATCGGATAGTTGCCGCTCCATTGCTGAATCGCCTGCCAGCTGATCACCTTCTCGTCGAGGCTCTGGGCAATCAGGCGATTGGCCTCGGCCTGCGCCTGCGCGCGGATGCGGATCGCCTCGGCGTCGGCGATGGCCTTCACGCGGATCGCCTCGGCTTCGCCCTGTGCCTGGCCGATGCGCTGGAGCCGTTCCCGTTCGGCCTCGCCCTGGGCCTGGGTGATCAGCCGTTGCTTCTCGAATTCAGCCTGGCGTGCCAGGTTTTCTTTGGTGGTGATGTTTTCCTTCTCGATCTGCTTCTGCTCAACAGCCTTGATATATTCCGGCTCGAAATGAATCGAGCGCAAGCCGAAGAAGATGAGTTGCAGGCCGGCACGGCTGAATTCGGCATCCAGGCGCTGACGGATTTCCTCCTGGGCGCGCTCCACGTTGCCGGAGTAGAGATCCGTCGCCGGATGTTGTTTCAGCAGATTGCGGACATGAACGCGGCTGGTGGCCTTCACCACTTTTTCGACCACTTCCGGCTCGGTGCCCAGGTTATTGACGATATCCACCAGCCGAGTCGGATCGATGCGAAAACGAATCGTGTAGCGCGCGCGAATCTGCTGGCCATCCGAAGTGGCCGTGTCCACTTCGACATCCCGGTAGTCGGCCTGGCTTAGCTTCGGGTCCTCGCTGGTCTCATAGAGGATCTCCTGGGTGCGGTAGACCACGACCTCCTGGATGAACGGCGCTCTGATGTTCAGACCAGGATAGAAGACGCCCACCACGCGGCCGAATTGCTTGACGACGGCCACCGAGCCTGCCTCAACCTGCACGACAGCGTCCATCAGCGCGGCGAAGACCAGGACGACCAGCATGACGATGAGGCCGACCCGGCCCGCGGCCGTATAATTCGGCCGGCCCTGGCGACCGGTGGCCGCGCCGATCAGAAACGCGACGAAGGCCCCCAGGGCCACTGCGACGATAAACGCTCCGAACAATGTGCTCATTGCTTCACCCCCTCAAGACATGATGTCCGACACAACCGGACGATGTTCCGAGTCGCAAAAAAAGCCGAAAGCGCCAGGGCGGCTATTATCCAACAACCTGACCCGGGCTGATAGAACGAGCGCCACCCCGGCAGACGGTGATGGCGCTGTTCGGCGGTTCGGAGAGCGAGGCAGGGCGTCTGTCAAGGAATCTTCAGCACCTGACCGGTGTAGATCTGGTCCGGGCTGGGCAGGTTGTTCAGCTGCTGGATCGCCTGCACCGTCACTCCGAATCGGGTTGCGATGGAGACGAGGGTATCGCCGGCGCGCACGGTGTAGGTGCGAGTTCCACTCGTCTGTCCGGCAGCGGGCGTTGCGACCGTAGACGGGGCCGGGATGCGCAACTTCTGGCCGGTGTAGATGAGGTTCGGGTTCGTGATATTGTTGAGGTCGGCGATCTGCTTGACCGTTACCCCATAACGAGCCGCGATCCTGGCCAGCGTCTCCCCGCGCTGCACGACATGGATCGTTTCGCCGCCGACCGGGACGGACGCCGGCGATGTCGGGGCGGGTGCCTGAGGCGTTGCCATCGGAATCGGGGTCGGTGGAATCGGGCTATTTGTGGCCGGTGACGCCGGCGTGGCGACGCCTGCAGCTTGGGGCGTCTGTCCGGGCAGGCCGACGCGAGTCGTCGAAGCAGCCGGAAGGGTGGGCGCGGCAGTGCCGGCCTTCACGGTCGGAGTCGGCCCGGTCGGGGTAGGTGCAGGCCGCTCGCGATTGCATCCCGTCAGCGTCAGGGCCAGGACAGTCAACAGAAGCATCAGGATCGAACAGGTGAATCGTTTCTTCATGGCTCAGCCCTCCCAGGCATTTGGCAGACTTGCACGGCGATGCACAAGGATCATATCACAAACGGGGCGTAAGGTGTAAAATCAGCATGAGACGCAACAGGGGCTCCTGGCCAGTGTGAACGCCCGACCCGATGCTCAGGTCGGATCGGGCGATGACACGGTACGGACTGTATAGCCGAGCTCGTCCAGTGCTTTGAGCAGTTGCGGCAGATCGCGCTCGCGCACCAAAACAGCCTGTGCGGAGAGGAGGTCGCCCAGCAACGGCGCGAGCGTCGGATCTGCGCGCAGAGCGGCGAGGATGCTGGCGTCCTCGACACGCAACACGGCCCCGCGCGTGATCGTCACCGCGCCGCCGTGCTCTTCCCAGCGCGCCAGGGCTGTGGCCACGCGCGGGGGCAGGCGGTCACCGCTCGCGCGGCGCAAGAATTCGATGATCGCCCGGCCTCGCACGCCTGCGGCCCGCGCGCGCGCCAGTCCCCCGCGCGTGATCCGATGGCGCGTCGGCCGGCCGGGCTCATACGGCTCCGCGATCGGCTCGGTGAACCGCAGCAACCGGAAACGGTCGAACAGCGGCAACAACAGCGGCGCCGTGACGATGAATTGCTCGTCTACGCTCAGGTGGGCCGGTCGCGGCAGATGTTCGGGCAGGGGCCGGCCCAGCCAGGCCGCCCCGAGCGGTGTCAGACGGAACGTTTGGATCTGGCCATCGGCGCCTTCGCCGAGGGCCAACGCGGCCAGCCAGAAGAGCGGGCCGGTGAGGATGAAGCGAATCAGTCGGCCCTCGACCTCGTCCCATGACTCAAAGCCGGACAGGTAACGACCGGTCGCAACCTCGCGCAGGTACCAGCCGGTGTATGAGCCGTCGGGTCGCTGAAAGTCGGGAGCGGTCTGTTTGATCCAGGCCACGAATTCGTTGATAGCGTACCAGGGTCCTGTCTCCAGCTGATTCAGGGCCGTCAATATGGCGCGCCTGGCCAACAGAGGATCGTTGCGCCAGGCACCTTCGGCCTGCAGGGAGGGGATGCGGCGCAGGTCGTTCCAGCCGTAGGGTTGGGCTGAGCCGGCATCGGTGCTGTCGCGCCATGCCTCATAGAGCGTCCGCATCTGCTCCCAGGGTGTCGAACGCAGCCACGCGGTCGTCTGCTGGGTGTTCACCACCAGCCGATCGCGATCCACGGCCAGCCAGCCTTGCTGGCGCGCCAGCGCCAGGGCCAGATCGAAGCGGACAGGATCGCGGAGCAGCGCCGTCTCGCGCAGCGGGAGGAGATCGGCCGGTCGTGGCTGGCCGCTGCGCGCCACCCGTAACGGTCGTTCGCGCAGGATCGCCAGCAGAGAGCAGATGTCCACCGCCAGGGTGTTGTAGGCGTATTTCTGGCGCACAGGCGCTTCGCGCGGAGCCAGACCAACGGCCACGGTTGCAGCAGCCGGTAACGTCGCAGGCAACAGCTCGTTGGGAATGTAAATGTACTCGGCCGGGCCATCGCCCAGGTCGGCGAAGCCGCGGAAGATCAGCCCTCGATACCAGAGCTCCTCGGCCGGGCTGGCAGGCTGCCGCCAGGTAGCTTCCCGCTCCATGCGACCGGGGCCAACGGGCCGGATGATGCCATGTTGGCGCGTGAAAACAGGCGTCTTCAGCCGGCCGCCCGCCGCGACCAGCGCTGCCCAGGCCGCACGCGCCGCGTCAGAGCAGGCCGCCAAGGCCGCAGCAGTCGCTTCTGGCTCGACCAGGGCTGCGGCCAGCTGGGCCGCGGCCTCATCGCGATGATTGGTGGCCAATGCGAGCGCGCGCAGTTCGGCAATGCCGCGCAGCATTGCCATCGGATGACCGCTGAGGCTGGCAAGCAGGGTCTGCATCGTCCGGTGGATGTTCGGCGCCATGTCAGCGCCACGGCAACTGGCAGCTCTTGACAGCAACCGGTTGCACCGCTATGATCTGCTCAGATGGGGCACGCGACAGCCAGGGTTCTGGGGACATCTGGACATGCTGCCCACGAGGAGCAAATCATGACGCAAGGGCCGTTTGATCCGACAACTTCCAGCGACCGGCTGAGCATTCTGGCCGGGCTGCTGCGCCAGGCGCAATTGGTGTGGCGACTGTTGCGCGATCCGCGCGTGTCGCTGCCCACCAAACTGATCATCCCGGGCATGATCGGGCTCTATCTACTCCTTCCCATTGACCTCATGCCCGATCTGTTGCCTCTGTTCGGTCAGTTCGACGATCTGGCCGTGCTTCTGCTCGGCTGCGCGTTGTTCATCGAGATGTGTCCCAGGCCGATCGTCGCAGAACATCGGGCCGCGCTGATGCGCGAGGCGACCGGCAGCCGATACGCCGATACCGGCGGCGAGACGGTAGATGCTGAGTATCGCGTGATCGAGTGATGCAGAGGCCGACACGCGTCTGGCGTCTACTTCTCCACCACCTCCGCCATCAGGTCGTATTCCATGGCTCCGGTGATTCTGGCCCGCACCATCTGCCCGATCGGGAGCGCAGCCGGCAGGATCACCAGGCCGTCTACCTCCGGCGCATCTCGATAGGAGCGGCCGAGCGAGACCCGGCGCCTGGCCGTGCCCTCACGTCGGTCGCTGAGCTCGCCGTGACTTTCGACCAGGATATCGAGCTCCCTGCCCACCTGAGCCTGATTGCGCGCCAGCGAGATGCGCTGCTGTATGGCCATCACGCGCTGGTAGCGCTCACGTTTGACTTCGTCCGGGATCTGATCGGGCAGGTCGTGCGCGGGCGTGCCCGGTTCCGGGCTGAAGGTGAACACCCCCACTTTGTCGAATTGAACCATCTCCAGAAAGGCCAACAGGTTCTGGAATTCCTGCTCGGTCTCGCCGGGGTAACCCACGATGAACGTGCTGCGCAGAGCCATATCCGGCATGGCGGCCCGCATCTGTGCCAGCGTCGCGATCACCTGCGCCGTGTTGCTGGGCCGGCGCATGCGCCGCAACACGGCCGGATCGCCGTGCTGCAACGGAATATCCAGGTAGTGACAAACCCGCGGGTCACCGGCCATCACTTCGATCAGCCGTGGAGAGATATGGCCGGGATAGGCGTACATCAGGCGCAGCCAGCGCAGATCGGGGACACCGACGAGGATGGCCCGCATCAGATCGGGCAGGCCGTCGGTTTGGCCCAGGTCACGGCCGTAGTCGGTCGTGTCCTGGGCGATCAGGATGATCTCCTGGGCACCCTGGGCCACAAGCGTCTGCGCCTCGGCGACGATAGCTGCCTGGGGCCGGCTGCGCAGCCGGCCCTTAAAAGTGGGGATGGAACAGAACGCGCAAGGCGCGTTGCAGCCGTCGCTGATCTTCAGGTAGGCGCTGCCCGCGCTGGCCGGCGGCCGGGGCACTGCGCTCAGATGTGGCTGTTCCGGGTCACCGAGCAGCGCATAGCGACCGAAAAGACGTTCGCCCTGGCCATTCTGCCTGCGCAGTCCCTGGACAAAAGGCACGATCTCCATCCAACGGCGCGTGCCGAGCAGGCCGTCTACGCCCGGCACCTCCTGGATGATGCGCTGGCCGGCCCGCTGCGCCATGCAGCCGGCCGCCACAAGAAGCTGGCCGGGCCGTTTCTGACGAGCAAGCTCGCGCAGCGCGGCTAGCGATTCCGCCTCAGCTGCTGCCAGAAAGCCGCAGGTATTGACCAACAGGATGTCGGCGTCGTTGGGCCTGGCCACGCCCTGATGGCCCGCCTGGCTCAGGAGCATGGCCATCCCCTCGCTGTCCACCGTGTTCTTCGGACAGCCGAGCGTCAACAGGTAATAACGCATGAACCCACCTATGTGCGAGTGCCTCGTCAGGCCAGATCTCACAGTTTGCGGCGTCTGCCCCCCATCCTCGCCCCCTGGCAGGGGGCGGGGCGAATTCCGGAGGGGTATAAAGAGCAAAATCCAACCTGACGGAGTACGAGGATGCCCGCGCACGGGCCGCTCTTCGTGATCGTTGCGGCGCGTCAGCCGGCAGGGGTCGGCGTCGGTGTTGGCGTTGATGTCGGCTGCGGCGCGCCCGGAGTAGCAGTGCGCTCCTGCACCTGGCCCTGGTCCACGACCCAAAGTCGTTCGACGACCTGGCCAACAGCGCCCATCTTGCCGAGCGATTGGCCGTTCAGGATCAGCTCGACGCCGCCTGCATTGCCGGTCAGGATGCGGAAGGAGGCATTGGCTTCCCACGAGCGGGATTCTCCTGGCTCCAGGGTGCCCTCCAACTGCATTACATCATCGGCGATCACGCGCAGCCAGGTACGCTGGTCGGCGCGAAGCTCGACGGCGATGCGCGCCACGACTTCCGGTGTGGCTGTCGGACGCGGGGTAGGCGTCACTGTCGGTGGCACGGTGGGCGTCGGCAAGGGCAACAGGTCGGAGGTCGGCGTGGCTTTGACAGCATCGCGTGCCGCCGATATCGGCGTGGCCGTGATGATCCACGGCGTGGGAGTCGCCGATGGCGTGCCGGTAGGGGTACGCGTCGGATTGAGCGCCGGCAACGCGGTGGCGCCGCCCTGTCGCCCCATGAACCACCAGCCAACGGCCGCCACAGCCGCAATCAGGAGGAGGGCCACTACCCAACGCAACCAGCCCAGATCGCGACGGGTATCCATGAGCTCGATCTCGGCCGGACGATAGTCTACCAGGCGTGGCTTGCCGATCTCTGCGATCACCGTCTCATCGCCGACGTCTCCGCTTTCCTGGGCATAGCGCTGCACGATCTCGGTCGGATCGAGGCCCAGGAAGCCGGCATAGATGCGCAGAAAGCCGCGCGCAATCGTACCGCGCGGCAGGTTGGCCCAATCTCCCTGCTCAAACGCTGCCAGATACTTCTGCCGAATGCGCGTCGCCTTCTCCACATCAGCCAGGCTGAGTTCTTTGGCGGCGCGCGTTTCAGCTAACAGACGTCCGAGTTCAGTCATAAACCGCTCTATTCCTGGAGTTTGCAGAGTTCATCTCACTATACCCGCACCAGGCCGAAAAGTCAAAGTAAACAACGGCACGCGGTCACGTTGCACAAAGCGCTGCTTGCGAGTATGATGATCCGGCAAGTGGACAGATGCAATAGGACGATATGCGCAGGAAGACGATCAGTCTGGCCCGACGGTTCCTGTTGGGCATCATTGCAATGGCGATCGCGATCGGCATGATAACGGCCTGGCAGTCGGCGCGCCGCGCGCCGGCCGGCGGTGCACCAGGGTTGTTCCGCGCGCTTTTCCCCTTCGCCGGCCAGCACATCGGCATCGTAGCCGGCCATAGTGGCAACGATGCGGGCGCAGTCTGTCCGGATGGGTTGACCGAAGCCCAGGTGAATCTGGCTGTCGCCGAGGCTGTGGTGCGAGAGGTTGAAGTGCGCGGGGCAAGCGCCGACCTGCTGGCCGAGTTCGACGAGCGGTTGCCGGGCTATCGGGCAGATCTTTTCATTGCGATCCATGCCGATTCGTGCGCTGTGGACCTCAGCGGCTACAAAGTCGCCGAGCCGGAGGGCACGGCGGACGGCACAGGAGGGGCTTCAACGCGGCTTGTCGCGTGCCTCTGGCGCGAATATGGGCGGGTGACCGGCCTGCCGCGCCATGCTGACACGATCACCTCCGACATGAGCCGTTATCATGCCTTTCGGGAGATCGCCGCGACGACTCCCGCGGCCATCATCGAGATCGGTTTTCTCAAAGCAGATCGTGACCTGTTGACCCGCCAGCCCCAGCGCATTGCTGCAGGCATTGTGGCAGGGATTACGTGTTTCCTGGCAGACCCGCAAGGAGAGGAATGATGAACTCATACGAGCGCATGACCGCGCGACTGGCCGGCCAGCCAGTAGACCGGCCGCCCAACTTCGACATCATGATGCAATTCGCGGCGCACTACATCGGGCAGCCCCTGGCACGTTACTACCAGGATTATCGCGTGCTCTGCGCTGCAAACTTCGCTGTCCAGGAAGCCTTCGATCTGGACATTCTGCAGGCCATCTCCGATCCATACCGGGAGGCCGCGGATTGCGGCCTGGCCGTGGCATTTCCTGATGACGGCCTGCCGATCTGGCAGGGGCCACTGCTGGCCGAGCCGGAGGACCTGGCCCGGCTCAAGCCGCCCAGGCCGGAGGATGGCCGACGGATGAGCGACCGGCTGGCAGCCATCCGCCTTTTCCGGGAGCAGGCCGGTGGTCGCGTGCCGATCATGGGTTGGGTAGAGGGCGCGCTGGCCGAGGCCGCCGATCTGCGCGGGGTGAGCACGTTGCTGACCGATCTGTACGACCGGCCGGAATGGGTGGCCGATCTGCTGGAAATCTGCACCGAGCTGGCGATTGCGTTCGCCCGCGCCCAGATCGCGGCCGGTGCAGACATCATCGGCCTGGGGGATGCCGTCGCTTCGCAGATCTCGCCGCGGGCGTACCGCCAGTTTGCGTTGCCCTATGAGCAGCGCATCTTCGCCGCCGTGCGGGAAATGGGTGCCATTCCTCGGCTGCACATCTGCGGCAACACGTCGCGCATCCTGGCCGACATGGCGCAGAGCGGTGCCCAGATCATTGACATTGACTGGATGGTGGACATGGGGCAGGCCGCCGCGGTCTTCGGGGAACGGGCGGCCGTCTGCGGCAATTTCGATCCGGTCAAGATCATGTTGCAGGGCACGCCGGCCCAGGTGCAGGCGGCCGTGCGCGCGAACATGGCTGCGGGCGGCCCACGCTGTATCAGCATGGCCGGCTGCGAAATCCCGGACGGAACACCCCATGCGAATCTGCGCGCTCAGGCCGCCGCGCTGCGGATGTAGGGGGCGCTCCGCGGTGGTCGTCCCCTCTGGCGGGCGCGGAAGGATTGGGCACAGAGGCCCGGCCGTACGTGTTGCCAATCCCGCAAAACAATTGTATGATTGCCTCGGCGGAGCCATCCGGACCCCGCCCTGCACCATTACGTGTGACGTTTGACGCCTGATGTTTCACGTTTCGCGAGGCTCCCATGCCCAGGCCCAAAACCCGTTATGTCTGCTCCGTCTGCGGTAGCGCACAACCCAAATGGCAGGGCAAATGTCCAGACTGCGGTGAGTGGAACACCCTGGTCGAGACGGTCATCTCCGAAGCACCGCCGGGCCGTGTGGGCCACCCCGTCGTGAGCCCGGCCGGCGCCGGCCCCCAGGCACTGCCCGACATCTCGGCCGACGGCTACGAACGCATCCCGGTACCGATCGGTGAGCTGAGCCGGGTGCTGGGTGGTGGCATCGTGCCGGGCTCGGTGGTGCTCATCAGCGGCGATCCGGGGATCGGCAAGAGCACGCTGCTCCTGCAGCTATGTGCGGCGCTGGCCGAAGGAGGCGCAGAGAGCGGTAGCGCAGGCAGGGGGCCGGTGCTCTACGTATCCGGCGAGGAATCGGCCAGTCAAATCAAGCTGCGCGCGGCGAGGTTGGGCATCGCCGCGCCGAACATCCTGGTGCTGGCCGAGACCCATCTGGAGAGCATCAGCGCGCACATCGAGAAGACACAGCCGCGGCTGGTCGTCGTGGACTCGGTGCAGAGCATCTACTCCGACGCGATCCAATCGGCCGCCGGCAGCGTGACTCAGGTGCGCGATTGCGCCGCGGCCCTGTTGCGGCTGGCCAAATCGCAGACCTTCCCGCTCTTCCTGGTGGGCCACGTGACCAAAGAGGGCGCCATCGCCGGTCCGCGCGTGCTCGAGCACATGGTGGATACCGTGCTCTACCTGGAGGGGGAACGGTTTCACTCCTTTCGCCTGCTGCGCTCGGTCAAGAACCGCTTCGGCTCCACCAACGAGGTCGGCGTGTTCGAAATGGCCGAGCGCGGCCTGGTCGAGGTGAAAAATCCTTCAGAGGCGTTTCTGGCCGAACGACTGCCCAACGCGGCCGGTTCGGCCATCGCGGTAACCATGGAGGGGACGCGGCCGATTCTGGTCGAAGTGCAGGCACTCACCAGCGCCACCGCGTTCGCCCAACCGCGACGCACCGGCAACGGCGTGGACTTCAACCGGCTGTTGCTGGTCACAGCCGTGTTGAGCAAACGGGCGCGCGTGCGCCTGGCCGACCAGGATGTCTTCGTCAATGTCGTGGGCGGGCTGGAAGTCGAAGAGCCCGCGGCCGATCTGGCCATCGCTGCGGCCATTGCATCGTCTGCGCGCAACCGGCCCGTGGCAGCCGACCTGGCGCTGATCGGCGAGGTGGGGCTGAGCGGCGAACTGCGCAGCGTGGGCCAGCTGCCGCGACGGATCAACGAAGCCGCCAAGCTCGGCTTCACCCGCGTGCTCGTGCCGAAGACCGTCGCGCGCAAGCTCGAACGGCCGCCGGCCGGCCTCGAAGTGCTGGGCGCGCGCACCGTGCGCGAGGCGATCGAGATGGCCCTGGTGCCGCCCGAGTCCGGCGACGAGGCCGGATGAGCGCGTCCCCGACGTTGGGCTGCACACACGGCGATCTGTGCACGCTTCGGCCTGGATTCACAAGATGCACAAACCGTGATACAATGCACGGTCAGCAGGTCGTGATCTTTCGATAGGACAGGCGATTAACGTGCCTCACTGGCAGCGTACTCTTTACACATTGTGGGTGACCCAATTCATCGCGGTCGCCGGTTTCTCGTTCGTCACGCCGTTTGTGCCCTACTACATCCAGGAGTTGGGCGTCACGGATGTGCGGCAGGTCGGCATTTGGGCCGGGCTGGTCACTTCGGCGCAGGCGGTGAGCATGGCACTGATCGCACCGGTATGGGGCGCGCTGGCCGACCGCTACGGCCGCAAGCTGATGGTGTTGCGTGCCACGTTCGGCGGTGCGGTCATCCTGACGCTGATGGGCTTCGCCGCCAATGTCCAGCAGCTGATGGCGTTGCGCTTCATCCAGGGCTTGTTTACCGGCACCGTGCCGGCCACCATGGCTCTGGTGGCGGCGACCGCGCCCAAAGAGCGGTCGGGCATGGCGATGGGCTCGTTGCAAACGGCCATCTATCTGGGGGTCTCGCTGGGGCCATTGCTCGGCGGCATTTCAGGCGACGCGCTCGGCTACCGGCCGAGCTTCTGGGTGACGGGCGCGTTGCTCTTCATCTCCGGCCTGCTGGTCCTGTTCCTCGTGCACGAGGATTTCCATCCCGTGACGGGTGCCGGCCGGAGCCAGGGGGACGGCTATGCCGCCGGTTTGCTGCTGGTGCTGTCGTCCGTGGCGCTGTTGGCGGCCTTTGCGGCGCGCATTCTGCTGCGCATCGGCAACGGCGCCATTAACCCGATCCTGCCGCTCTACGTGCAGACGCTGTTGCCTGCGGGCGCCCAGATCGGCATCGTCACCGGCCTGATCGCCGGCGTCTCCTCCCTGGGCTCGGCCGTGGGCGCGCCGATCATCGGCAGCTGGAGCGATCGGTTGGGCCAGCGTCGCCTGCTGCTCATCTGTGCAGTGGCCGCCGGCATCTTCTTCGTGCCGCAGGCCTTCGTGCATGATCCGCGCTGGCTGATCATCTGGCAGTTTTGCAGCGGGTTTGCAGTCGGCGGCACCCTGGCGACGTTGACCGCGCTCCTGGCGAAACTGACCCCCGAGGGCCGCGCCGGCGTAGTCTTCGGCCTGGATTCGAGCGCGATGGCCGTTTCCAATGCCACCGGTCCGCTGGCCGGCGCGGCCGTCGCGGCGGCCTGGGGATTGCGCGCCCCCTTCTTGTTGACCAGCCTCATCTCATGGGCGGCTGCATTGGTGATCGGAATCGGAGTGCGCGAGGAAAGCCCTCGCGCTGCCATTATCGTATCCCCAGGGAATCCGGGCTGCACGTCGGCGGCCATATCGCGCCGTCACGGCCCCGAACCATAGACCGTTGTTTCTCAGTGCGGAGGTCAACCATGCGCCCGAAGATAGATGATACCTGGTTCGGCAGCATTACGGTGGAGGGCCAGCGATACGAACACGATATCATCATTCGCCTGAGCGGCAAAGTGCGCAAACGCGACAAGGCCCTGTCCAAAGCGATCTACGGCACGTCGCACATCATTAGCCTGGCCGAGATCGAGGATCTTTATCGCAAAAAAGCAACGCGCATCATTATCGGCACCGGCCAATCAGGACAGGTGCGCCTGTCGCAGGAGGCGGCCGAATTTCTGAAAGCGCAAGGCTGCCCGGCCGATCTTTACCCGACACCGATCGCGATCCAACGCTGGAACGAAGCAGAAGGGGCCGTCCTGGGCCTGTTCCATGTGACCTGTTGACCGTGACGGAAGAAACGTGATCCATGAGAAAAGAACGAGCATCATGTTAAGAAACGCGACATTGGCTTTCATCGGTTCCGGCGTCATGGGCGAGGCGATGATTCGCGGCATCCTGAACCAACGACTGCTAGAGCCAGAGGCGATCACGGCCAGCGATCCGTTGCCCGATCGCCTGCAGGTCCTGCGCGGGCGTTACGGCGTACGCACGACGACCGACAACCAGGTAGCGGTCAAATCGGCCACGATCACGATCCTCAGCGTCAAGCCGCAGAGCATCCCGAAGGTGTTGCCGGAGATCAGAGAGGTGATCGCCGGTGATGCCCTGGTCGTCAGCATCGTGGCCGGCGTGACGATCAACCGCCTGCGCCGTGGGCTGGGCATCGAGCGGATCGTGCGGGCCATGCCCAACACGCCCGGCCAGGTGGGCCACGGCATGACGGTCTGGACTGCCACGGCCGAGGTGGACGACATGGGCCGGCGACAGGCACAGGCCATCCTGGGCGCGTTGGGCAAGGAGCTGTTCGTGGATGAAGAGGGCTACCTGGACATGGCGACTGCCCTGAGCGGCACCGGGCCGGCCTACGTCTTCCTCTTCATGGAAGCGCTCATTGACGCGGGCGTGCACATGGGCTTCTCCCGGCGCATCGCTCAGGAGCTCGTCTACCAGACGATCGAGGGCGCGGTGGCCATCGCGCGCGCCAGTGGCGCGCATCCCACCGAGCTGCGCAATCAGGTCACCTCGCCCGGCGGCACGACGGCCGAAGCGCTCTATCAACTGGAGAAGGGCGGCTTCCGCACCGTGATCTCCAAAGCGATCTGGGCCGCATATCAACGCTCGCGCGCCCTGGGAGAAATGGGGGAAAAGTGAACTACGTTGTGATCAACCTGATCAATCTGATCTTCGACATCCTGATCCTGTTGATTTTCGTGGACGTGATCGGCAGCTGGGTGGTAGCGCTGCGCATCCGGCTGCCCGACATCGCCTATCGGCTGCTCGAGGTCGTGCATTCCCTGATCGCACCGATCCTGGAGCCGGTGCGGCGCATCATCCCACCGATCGGCGGCCTCGATCTTTCGCCGATCGTGGCGCTCATCGGGTTGCAGGTGATCCAACGCGTCCTGCTCTCGGTGCTGGTCGGTTTTCGCTGATGGATGGCATCGTATGAACGCAAGACAACAAAGACAAGCACGCGCCGGGCTGCTGGCCAGCCTCACCTTCGGTTTGCTGGTCGGTCTGGTCGGCTGTGTGACTGTCTCGGCTACGCCGACACCGGCCCTGCCGCAGCCTGCCGCGCCGACCGTCGGCCCCGCGGAGCCAGATGCTGTGGCCCTGGCGAAAGACGACCTGGCGCAACGCCTGGGCATCCCGGCGAACGACATCAAAACGCGCTCGTTCGAGGCGGTCAACTGGCCAGATGCCAGCCTGGGCTGTCCACAGCCCGACATGATGTACGCCCAGGTGGTGACGCCGGGCTATCGGATCGTGCTGGAAGCTCGCGGCCAGACCTATACTTACCACACCGGCGGCACCACCGTCGTGCTCTGCCAACCCCAATCGAAATGAGATGAGGAAGGCGCGGGCCGAACTCTGGTCACCGGCGCATGTGATTGCAGCCAGAAAATGGCCATGTTCGCATGCCGTCGTTGGCTCGCGACGTCGCAGACACCTGGCATGGCCGACGCGCCTTCCGGAGCGGAACCATGCGTGATCGCCGGCCGGCGATAGGAGTTCGGTTTCTCGCGGTAGGCGCTGTTGTGGCACTGCTGGGTTGCGGTCTGCTTTGGGCAGCCCACAGTGCTCTTGCCGCGACCGCCGGCCCGCCCGATCCGTTGCCCCGACCGGAGATCATCGTCTCGACTGCGGCACCCGTGCCCCCCGACCTCTCGGCCGTGCGGACGGCGCCCGCTAGGATCCATCCTGCACTGCGCCGCGCATTGGCCACCGCCGGGCCCGACGACTATCTTCCCATCATCATCGAGTGGGCGGGACCCGATGTGTTGGCCGGCCAGCCCGCGTTATTGGCCGCGCCGACCGATCGTGTGACGCAGCGTCGCCAGGTGATTGCGGCGTTGCAGGCCGGCCATCAGCAGGCCGCGGCCGCACTGCACACGGCATTGACGGCCGCGGTCGCGGCCGGCCAGGCACGGCAGGTGCGCGCGTTCTGGATCAGCCCGGTGATCGCGCTGCAGGCCCGGCCTGCGCTGATCGCCGACCTGGCCGGCCGGCCCGACGTGGTCGCGCTGCGCCTGGACGCAGCTATCCCCCTGCAGCAGCCGACGTTCGAGACAGTTGCTGGACCGCAACCGGCCGCTGCGCCGCTGTGGAACCTGGCCATGATGCGCGCCGACCTGGCGACAGACCTGGGCCTTGATGGCGCCGGGGTGGTGGTCGCCAACCTCGACACCGGCGTGGACTGGCAACATCCGGCCCTGCTCGCGAAATATCGCGGCTACCGCGAGCGAGGCCCGGCCGTTCATCGCGGCAACTGGCACGTCTCGACCAACGAGCCCTACCTGTACCCCGGCGACGGCAACGGTCACGGCACCCATACCATGGGCACGATCGTCGGTGACGATGGCATGGGCAACCGCATCGGCGTGGCGCCCGGCGCGACCTGGATCGCGGTCAAGCTGTTCACCAACGATGGATTCACTTACGAGAGCTGGATCCACGACGCGTTCGAGTGGATCATGGCGCCAGAAGGCGACCCGGCGTTGGCTCCCGACATCGTCAACAATTCGTGGGGCAGCGAAGAGGGTGCCAACGAAGCCTTTCGCCAGGATGTGCGGGCGTTGATCGCGGCAGGCATTTTGCCGATCTTTGCCGCCGGCAACAATGGCCCACGGCCAGGCTCGGTGAACAGCCCGGCCAGCTATCCGGAGGCGCTGGCCGTGGCCGCTCTCGACGCCGAGGGCCAGGTGACTACGTTCTCTGCCCGTGGGCCCAGCCCCTGGGGTGACGTGAAGCCGGAGGTGGCCGCGCCTGGCGCGAGGGTGTTGTCCGCATTTCCGGGCGGTGGCTGGGCAGAGGGCACAGGCACCAGCATGGCCGCGCCGCATGTGGCCGGCCTCGCCGCGCTGCTGCGCCAGGCGCTTCCCGCCGCGTCGGCCGATCTGCTTGCCGCCCTTATCCTGGAAACTGCCCGGCCGCTGGCCGAAGATATCCCGAACAACGACACCGGCTACGGGCTGATAGACGCCTACGCTGCGGCCTTGCGCGTGACGCCGGCCGGCGAGATCATCGGCCGCGTGCTGAGGCCCGACGGCGGCGGCATCGCGCGCAGCCAGGTTACTGCCATACCGCATGCCGCCGGCCTGGCCGCAGTGACCACGACGGCCGATGCGACCGGCGCTTTCACCCTGGCGCTGCGCCCCGGCCTGTACGATATCGAGGGCCGCGCGTTCGGGTTTGCCGTGGGCCGCATCGGCGGCATCCAGGTAGACGAGGGGCAACAACGATCACTGAGCCTCACCCTGACGGCACTGCCCGTCGGGTCGGTTTTCGGCCGCGTGACCGATCGGGACACCACCGCGCCCCTCTCGGCGACGGTCACGGTGGAGGCCACGCCCGTGCAGGCGCAATCCGATCCGACCACCGGCCTCTACAGCCTGGCGCTCCCCGAGGGGGCCTGGACGCTCCGGTTCGTGGCAGACGCGCATCGCATTGTCCGCCACGCCATCACCGTCACCCCCGGAACCGGCCAGGCGCTCGATGTGGCGCTTCCCCCTGGACCGCGCATCCTGCTGGTGGACAGTGGCCCGTGGTATTACGGCAGTCAGATCGGCTATTTCACCGAGGCGCTCGAGGCGCTGGATTACCCCTTCACCCTCTGGCCGATTCGCAGTCCGATGACCGCGGCCGACCTGCCGGGCTCCTGGCCAGGAGTGAGGACGCTGCGCGGGTACGATCTCGTGCTCTGGTCAGCGCCACTCGATGCGCCCGGGCTGGTCGGCGCCGCGGATGCTCTGCGCATCTATCTGAATTCCGGCGGCCGACTGCTTTTGAGCGGACAGGATATCGCCTATTTCGACGGCGGTGGCACGATCTTCGAGGCACCGCAGCCTTATTTCTTCGACCTGCTGGGGCTGCGCTGGGAGGACGAGACCGCCCTGGCTGCTCTGACCGGCGTGGCAACCGGCCCGCTCGCCGGCATTACCATCACCCTCAACACGGCCGACAGTGCACGCAATCAGTGGCACCCGGATCAGGTCTCCATTCGGCCCGACCGGTTGACGCGACCGCTGTTGAGGTGGCCTGGCGGCCAGATCGGCGGCGCCTTCGCGGCCGATTGTCGGCCGTTTCGGGCGGCCTGGCTCGGCTTCGGCCTGGAAGGCGCTGGCCCGCGGGCGGTGCGGCTGGAGACGTTGGACCGCCTGCTGGATTGGGCCATGGCCGCGCCGGCGCCGTATGGAATGACGGTGACCGTCCCCAGCACGCCCCTCATCGGCGCGGCCGGCAGCATCGTCACCCGCACGCTCCAGGTGCGTTCCACGGCCGCGCTCTCAGATACGGTGGATGTGGAGGTCACCGGCGGCCCGTGGCCGCTTCTCCTGATCCTGCCCGACGGCAGCCCGGCGGCCAGCGCGGGGTCCTTCCCGCTGGATAGCTGCGTCCACATCAACCTGGAGCTGCGGGCCAGCATCCCGGCTATGGCTGCGGTGCATGCCCGCAGCGTCTACACCCTCACCTTTCGCAGCCGGGGCGATCCGACGCAGGTGCAGACGGCCACGGTGACCGTCAAGACACCGGCGCCGGTTCTGTTCGTGGACGACGAACGGTGGTATCACCATCAGGATCGCTATTTCGCGGCACTGAATGCGCTGGGGCTGGACTATGACGTGTTCGACACCGGCGGCGGCAACTGGGGCCCGCCGGCCGACACGCTGCACCAGTATCCTCTCACGATCTGGACGACCGGCTATGACTGGCACAGCCCGTTGAACGCGGCCGAGGAGGATCGTCTGGCCGCTTATCTCGATGTCGGCGGCCGGCTGCTGCTGATCGGCCAGGACATCCTGGATGTGTCCGGCCTGAGCGATTTCGTGCGCGAGCGGCTGGGCGTGCTCGACGCCATGCTCTCGGTCACGACGACGGAGGTACTCGGCTTGCCGGCCGGCCCGCTAGGGGATGACCTGGGGCCCTGGCGCCTCGTCTATCCTTTCACCAATTGGAGCGACGCGGTGACCCCACGGCCCGGTGCGCAGGGCATTCTGCTCGACCAGCATCCGTACATCGTGGGGGTGGCCAACGGGACATCGCGCTGGCGCACGGTGTTTTTCCCCTTCCCCCTGGAGGCGCTCGACGAGGCGCCGCGGCAGACGCTGCTCGGCCGAACGACCCTCTGGCTCAGCCCCCTTGGCGAGAGTCGCTTGCAGGTCCCGCCATTCGCGGCCGCGGGCGGCCGCGTCCCGGTGACGCTGACGCTGGGCCTGGCGACCGACGCGCCGCGCGCGGGGCTGGCCGCCCGTCTGCCGCTGCCGGCAGGAATGGAGATCGCGCCGGACAGCGTGCGTGGCCCGTGGCGCTATGACGCCGGCCAGCGGGCGCTCACCTGGACGGGCGCGCTCACGCCGGGCGTGACGCTGACCCTGGGCGCCGACCTGCGCGTGCCGACCGGCATTCCGGCGGGCCAATGGCTGCCCCTGCGCGCTGAACTGGACGCTGGCGCAGGCCTGACGGTGACCGCGACGGCCGATCTGTTCGTGGATGTGCCCTGGCTGACCGCCCACGAAGAGGTGACGCCTGCCCGGCTGTGGCCCGGCCAGACCGCGCAGTTCACAATCACCGTGCGAAATCGCGGCCTCCTGGCGACCACGGCCCGGCTGACCGATACGTTGCCGTCCGAAATCCGACTTGTGGCGGAAAGCGCGTGGGCCTCACGCGGCGCGGTGACGCAAAGCGCAACGCGGGTGCGCTGGTCAGACGTGCTGGCGCCGGGCGAACAGGCGCAAATCGGCTTTCGCGGGGTGATCTCGCCGACACGGCCTCCCGGGCGCGTGGCCGACCGCGCCGACATCACCGACGATCGCGGCCGCCGGATCGTGGCCTGGGCCGAGGTCGCCGTCCCGGCGCAGGTATATCTGCCGGTGATCTGGAGGTGAGCGGCCGTGGCTCGGTCGCGCGACCGAGCCACTGTATGGTCGTCCGCAGCTGCAGCTACGGACGACCATACTTCAATTGAGCCGTGTCCACGTGCCGGGCAGCCGGTCGAAAGCCTGACACGTCTTCTGTCCGTGCGCTACTCAGATACCACCATAGGAACGAAGAGTAGCCACGGTGTCGGAAGATAGACCGAAGATTCGCGGCTGATCGGCGCCTGGCGATGCAAGAAAAGGAAGCCGATCTGAGACGGTGAAGCCTGGAAGCCGCCCGCGGGCCGCGTGAAAGCCAGATCAACCTGACTACGCGGCGGGATCGTCGGAGAGAGATTGGCTGCACCCACGTCGAAGCGTGGCCGGCCGACCGTATAGGTATGCACGGCTGTGCCACACTGGCCGCCGGCGAACGGCGAGCAGTCCCAAGGCCGACCGCCGAAGTAAGCATCGAACGCCAGCACATAGAAATCGAACTGCTGTCCAGGTGCCAGGCCGATGGCCGCTGCTGGCACGGTTAGGATCCAGTTCTGCGTGTTGAAGTCAGAATCGGTGAAGAAGTAGGCAGATGACTGCTTGGTCGCTACGTTGTACACGAAGACCGCATTGCGGCCATCGCTGCCGTTGAGCGCGAGATCGGCATTGAAGGCGATGTAGTCCGACGTGCCGTTGCGATCGGCATCCACGTAGATGTCGAATTCGACGGGGTACTGTCCGGCTCGATAGGGCTGATCATACACCGTCAGGCCGAACTCCACATAGGACTCCGGTGTACCATCGCCGTTGGAATCCCACAGCCAATCCCGCACGCCCACTTCTTTCAGATCCACAGGGCTGCTATTGCAGCCTGGTCCGCTGCCCGACAGAGCACAACTGCCGACCGTATAGTGATACAAATCGGCACTGCGTTCCACCAGAGCGAACACCTCGGTGTCGCTCGCTGCGACGGGCGCCACGTTCTCCAGAGTGACCGTCTGGTTGGTACCCGTTACATTGATATCAGCCGCGGCCTTGGGCAAGACGTGCCAGGGCAACGTGATCGCACTGGTACAAGTACCGCCCGTGCAGGTCTCGATTCGGACGTAGCCGTCAACTTCCTGTGTGGTGAGGAGCGGCCCGTTCGCGCCGCGACTCCCCTTGTTCAGGCCCCAGGCGCGCAGGTCTGCTGCATTGACCTGTAAGCGTACCGGCACCTGGATCGTCCCTTTGGCTGGGATAAAGGCGGACGTAACCAGCGGCGTAACAGTCACGCCCTTGCCAGCGTCATCCGCATAGCGGAACGTACTCGAAACACGGATGCCCTGGCCAAACGGGGAGAGGTTTTGCACGGTAAGAGTACGGGTGGCCACATACGTTTCCGTCACCGGCTGATAGCCAAAGGAGAGACTGCCAGTCCATTTCAACGGGTCGGCCTCTGTGCTGTCCCAGGCCACCAAGCGACTCATATAGGCTTTGGCGACATCCAATTGCCCGGCACCAATACGAGTGATCGGAGCCAGCGTGCCACCGCCCCCGGCCGACGTCGCACCATCCAGATAAATGGCTGTCTTGGCCGTGTTCATCAACAAAGCCCGATACATCTGAGGGGACCATGAGAAGCCGCCACCGTCGGCCTGCTGCATACCGGCTGGCTGTCCGAAGAAGCCCTTGAGCAGCGCGGCCGCGCCCGATACCATAGGTGCCGCGCCCGATGTGCCGCCAAAAGGCCCAGAGCCGCTGCCTGAACCGGATATTGCGGAAACCGAGGCGCCCGGTGCACCGATATCGGGTTTGATCGTGTTGTTCCAGGCAGGTCCGCGCGACGAGGAGCCTACCATGCTATCGGCCAGACCGATGAACCTGTCCGGCCCGGCCGAAATGATGACACCTTGAGCCAAGCCACTCTTCAACTTATTGGACTCTGCCTGACTGATCATGAAGACTGGAATGGTCACCGTGCCGCCACCATAACCGCCTTCAAACGGATCGCCCGGTGCCACCAGGCCGATGATGCCCATCAGCGCGTTGGCTGCGCTAGCGTTCGCCCCTTTGACACTGAACGCGCAGGCGCCGCGATCCATCAGCACGATCTTGCCGGTCAAGTCATCGTTGAAGGGGTCACACCCTAGTTTGTTTGTGCCGTCGGCATTGCCATACTGAAGCGAGCCACTGATAGCACCGGAGACCGACAACGGCACCGACCATGGCTGGAAGACCGCCGACTTCAATGTGCCCGAGATGGCCGCAGGTTGTTCCACATAGAGGAGGAACTGTTTTGCAGAAGGCACAGTGGTCTGGGCCACGCTGATGGCACCATCAGCGATCGAGGGGCTGCCGACAACGTAGGGCTTGTCCCCTGAATTGCCAGCCGAGGCGACGACAATAATGCCATAGGCCACGGCCTGATTCGTGAAGAACGTCAGATCATCTTCGGGCTGGCCGTAGATGGAACCGAGCGACATATTGATCACGTCGGCCGGATCCACCGTGGCAGGATTGTTGTCCAGATCTGCCGCATCGTCCATGGCGTTTAGCAGGGCCACGCCGGAGCAAGCGGTCGAGAGCGAGCTGCACACCTTGAAGGACCACAAATTGGCTTCGGGAGCCATACCGGGGCCTTTGGCTGGATAACCGCTACCGGCCGGATAACCCAGGCCAGCGATGATGTCGGCCACATGCGTGCCGTGGGTGCCATCGCGACCACCAGTATTATCGGCGGGGATCGGGTTGATGTCAGGATTCTCGATCAGACCGCTGACCCAGGTTTCGCCCACCCAGTCATAGCCGCCTTTCACTTTCGGGGCATTGGGGCCAAAGAGCGCCGGATCGGCAGGCTTGCGGTTTGCACAGGTGGCTTCTTGACCGGTGGTACAGCTCGGATCGGCACCGAAGTAAGCCGCTTCCCACGCCTCGCGCGTACCGGGACCACCCATGGCACGATGTGTAAAATCAATCCCGGAGTCCAGCACGGCGACGTCAATGCCTCTGCCGGTCAGGCCGAGGCTCTGAAGCGTCTCGCCGCCAACCCACGGCACAGTTTCACTCAGGTCGAGCTCGTAGTCACGGACCTGGCTGACTCGCATCACCTCGGGTCGCATGGCAAGGCGAGCAGCCTCTCGGCCGGACATGACGGCCGTGAAGCCGTTAGCCAGCGTGGTGAAGCGGCCAATAACTATGCCGCCAGCGGCCTCAACATCGGCGATAACGGCCTCTCGCAGCGCCTGGGCCGCGATCGCATAATCGACGCGCTGGTCGGCGGTCATGTCTTTGCTCACCGCGGCCAACGGCGTTGTCTTGAGCAACACAGACACACGCACTGGCGCATCGCCGAATGCCGCCAGCGCCTGCACATGGGGCGGCACGCCTACATCCACGATGCGACTTGCCGCCCGCAGGCCCATCGGCTCTACTCCTATCACCGGAGTCCCGGCAGGAACCATGCCAGGCCCGTCCCCTTCGCCTGTTCCGGGCACAGGTGTTGGCGGAAAAGCAAACGCCGAACTGGTCGCGGAAAATACTATGGCCACGACAATCAGGAGAGCACACACGCGATAAGCGTGCCTTCTTTGAGTGAACATGGTGAACTCCTTGCTTGAGGGGCTAAAGAAGACGGATCAAACACCAGGCGAACTTGCGCGTGAGTTTCACCTCCTTTCGCGTCGGTGCGTTGCAAGAAGCGACGCCATCGCATTCGAGCCAACTAGAGTGATTGACTGACACAAACACGATCAGCACATAACATTGCACGTCAAGCGTATGACCCGACAGAGTTACATGAACCGACCGAAACCGCCCAACGAGTCCGTCCGATAGGCGCCTCCTTGAAGTGAGAGTAATGGGCCGTGGGACTCAGTTGGAGGTGGCATACTCCAATGCCATCCACAGGGCCCAGAGCAGGGGAGCGATTCAACTATTGGGGATTATAGCACGCGTTCTACCAAAGTCAAGCTCGCCGAATCAGGAACCAGGAATTCCAAGTATAGCCCTATCAGCGCGTCGACCCCACTTGAACTCAGACGTCGGACGGCTTTCCGACCCAGCAACCGAGCAATAGGGACTCAGCCCCACCTGCGATGCCGGTTCACGCCTCATAATCTCGCGGCATATGGCCCATTTTTCGGGGCAGATGCCCATGCCGTGCGCGTCACCGCGGCGGGTGAAAATGTACCGCGCGGACAGGATGGAGTCTATCCGCGTCGTCTGCGTTGTCCGCGTCCCATTTTCAGATCAGGTGAGTCTACAACCAATCAGCCAAGCAGGCAGTCGAGTCGAGCACCAGGTCGGCATACTGAAGGTCGTCGCGCTCGCCGAAGCCACAGAGCACGCCCACAGCCAGCGCACCCGCGGCCCTGGCCGCGCGCACATCCACGCCCGTGTCGCCCACCATCACGCACTGCTCGATCGGCACGGCCAGCTGTTGGGCCGCCAGGCGGATCGGCAACGGATGCGGTTTCAGGCGCGGGGTATCATCGCGCGCGACCACTGCAGAGACACAATCGCTCAGACCATACTGCGCCAGGAACGCCTGGCTCTCGGCTCGACTGCGATTGGTGACGACGCCGATCCGGTAACGGCCGGCCAGGGCGGTCACCATGGCCGGCGTGCCCTCCACAGCCACGAAGCGCTCTGGCGGTCGAATGCCCTGCCAGCGATGGAGCAGCGCGTCCAGCTTGAACAGCAGGCCATCCAGATGCAACCCGTCGAGCAGCGTGATCAAGCCGTTCACATAGAACTCGCCGAACATCAGCAGCCGCCGCGCGGCGCGGCGCCGCACGATGATCGGCAGCACGCGCTCCAGAAAGCCCAGACGTCGCGCCAGACGCTCGACGATGACATCGTCGGTCTCGATCAACGTGCCGTCGAGGTCGAACAGCACGGCCCGGATCGTCCGGTTCGCCAGCACATCGCGCCAGTGCGAACGGGGATCGGCCGGCCGCTTGTCGGTCGGAAACGGCTCCTGATCCAATAATTTGTTGAACGCGTAACCGAACAACACGCGCAGCGAGGCGATGGTCGGCGCGGCCAACAACATGCCCAGGATGCCCAACAGCTCGGCTCCGGCCAGTACCCCGACGATGATGACGAGCGGATGCAGGTCAATCCGCCGGCCCACGATGCGCGGCACGACGTAGAGGTTTTGGATCTGGCCCAGCACGATGTAAACGCCCAACACAGCGACCGCGAACCAGATATGGCTCAGCGGCAGCCAGGTCGAGGCAAACGTGAGCGCGATCAGCGTGCCGGTGGCGGCCGAAATGGCCGGGCCGATGGCTGGCAACAATTCCGCGAAGGCCGCCAACAATCCCAACGCCATCGCGTTGCGCACCCCCAGCACCGACATCGTGAGGCCCACCATAATGCCCATGATGCCGCCCGCCAGCAGCTGGCCGCGCACGAAGCTATCCCACACACCGGCTACCTCACGCCAGAGACGGGCCAGCTCTGGCCGGTACGCTCTCGGCAGGCGAGTCAACAGAAAACGGCCGATGTGCGGCCAATCTTTGACCAGATAGAAGCTGGCCACCACCACGAACAACGTGCCGAGCGCACCGCTGACCGCACTGATGACCACGGCCGCGGCGCCGCTGGCGAACGGGAAGAGAAAATCTTGCAACGTCTTCAGCGTGGCCGGATCGAGGTTCAAGAGGCCATTCAACGACTCGCGGATCGGGGCGTAGAGCTCGTCCACATCCAGGATGAGGGTGGGTGTGAACTCGATCGGCGCTGGGGTCGCGCGCGCCAGCTCAAACAGGACGCGCTGAAGTGTGTTGGCCAACCCGGTGCCCAGGGCAATCAAGCGCGGCACAATGTTCACCACGGTGAGCGCCAGCAACAGGAGCAACAGCAGGTAAACGAGGATCACCACGGGGGTGCGCGGCCAGCCGGTCCGCTTCAGGATGGCGTTGACGGGATAGGAGGCCAGGAAGGAGAGCAAAAAGACCAGCAGCAGCGGTGTCCAGAGGATGCGAATGCTGAAAATCAGCCAGACAACGACTGCCAGACTGACGATGACGAACAGATGTTTGGTAAATGGGCTCCAGCGAGTGCTCACGGCAAGAAAACTTCAATGCACGCTGCCGATCTCGGTCGGCGGCCAATACCGAAAGAGGACCCGGCCGATGATCTGATCCAGCGGCACCGGGCCGAAAACGCGCGAATCGCGGCTGGCGCTGCGATTATCTCCCATCACAAAGACGGTCAGAGGCGGGATCAGCCAGGTGCGGCTGGTCCCCAGCGTGGGCTGCGACAGGTATGGCTCATCCAGAGGGACGCCGTCTATGTATACCCGGCCATCGGCCACAGTGACGCGCTCGCCGGGCAGGCCGATGACGCGTTTGATCAGCAACTCCGGTCCGCCGGACGGATCGCGCAGCACCACGATATCTCCCCGCCGCGGCCCATGAAAGCGATAACTGAGCTTCTCCACGACCAGCCGCTCATCGGAATGCAGGTTTGGCTCCATGCTCTGGCCATACACGCGCGTGGCCTGGGCCAGAAAGGCATGGATCAGCAACGCGATGAGGACGGCCGGCAAGATCGTGCCGAACAGATCGCGCAGGACGCCGCGCAGACGAGTCCATACGGTTGGGTGCGCCGGAGTCCGGTCTGCCACGGCCTGCGTCTCCGTGGACGGTAACAGTGACTTATCCATCGTTGATTGCGCCGAAAACGCTCGCAGCCCTGGTGGACAGGGGGCGGCCTGACGGTCGCCCCTCTGCCCGAGGCGTGCGCCTCTTACCGCCGGCGGTCTGCGCCACCACGGCTGCGGTCACGGTCGCTGCTGCGGCCATTGCGCTCGCTGCCACCGCGATGGCTGCTCGCGCCGCCTGGCTTGCCGCCGCCCTGACGATCGCGCTCGCGCGCCTCTTCCGGCGTCCACCCCTCCAGCACCGCCTGCCGGCTGAGGCGGATCTTGCCTGTCGGGTCAATGTCGGTGACCATCACCGTGATCTCATCGTCCAGCTGCACCACATCTTCCACTTTGCCGACGCGATAATCGGCCAGCTGGGAGATGTGGACCATGCCGTCCTGGCCGGGCGCAATCTCGACGAAGCAGCCGTACGGCTCGATGCGCACGACGCGGCCGGTATAGATGCGACCGACTTTGATCTCCTCGGTCATGCGCTCGATCTCGGCCAGGGCCTGTTCGGCGCCGATCCCCTCCGTGCCGGAGATGTAGACCGAGCCATCGTCCTCGATGTCAATCTTGACTTTGTACTGATCCTGCAAGCTGCGGATCATTTTGCCGCCAGGGCCGATGACTTTGCCGATCTTCTCCGGATCAATGTGAGTGGTCAAGATGCGCGGCGCGTAGAGCGACAGGTGTTTGCGCGGCTCCGGCAACACGGCCAGCATCTTCTCCAGGATCGCCAGCCGGCCGATGCGCGCCTGCACCAGCGCCTCTTCCATGATCTGATAGGTCAGGCCGTGGATCTTGATGTCCATCTGCAGCGCGTTGATGCCGCGCGCCGTGCCCGCCACTTTGAAGTCCATATCGCCGAGGTGATCCTCCAGCCCCTGAATGTCGCTGAGGACGGCATAGCGCAGCCCGGCGCTGGACACCTCGCCGTCGGTCACCAGCCCCATGGCAATGCCCGCCACCGGCGCCTTGATCGGCACACCGGCATCCATCAGCGCCAGGGTGCTGCCGCAGACCGAGGCCATCGAGGTGGAGCCATTGGACGAGAGCACCTCGGAGACCAGGCGCAACGTGTACGGGAAGGTCTCCTGCGCCGGGATCATCGGCTCCAGCGCGCGTTCGGCCAGCGCGCCGTGACCGATCTCGCGGCGCCGCGGCCCGCGCGAAGGCGCCACCTCGCCGGTCGAGAAGGGCGGGAAGTTGTAGTGGTGCATGTAACGCTTGGACTCTTCCGGGTCGAGGGTGTCCAGCGTCTGCGCATCGCCGGGCGTGCCCAGCGTCAAGACGGTAAGCACCTGTGTTTCCCCGCGCGTGAAGAGCCCGCTGCCGTGCACGCGCGGCAACACGCCGACCTCGACGGTGATCGGCCGGATTTCGTCGCAGGCACGACCATCGGGGCGGATCTTTTCGGTCAGGATGCGCTCACGCACGACCGCTTTTTCGATGCTCTCGAACGCCTGGCTCAACGCCTTCGGGTCATAGGTCTCGCCCAGCGCCGCCAACAGCTCCTGTTTCAGCGCCTCCAGGGCAGCGCTCTGCGCCTCTTTGCCGGGGTTCCGGGCAATCGCCTCGCGCAGCCGATCGCCCAGCCAGACGCGGGCGACCTCTTCGACCGCCGGGTCGGGCAGGACAGGCGTGTACGCGAACTTCGGCTTGCCCAACTCCGCCCGCATCTGCTGCTGCAACTCGATGAGTGGTTGCATGGCCTCATGGCCCAGCTTCAGCGCTTCGAGCATCAGATCTTCGGGAATTTCGTCCGCGCCGGCCTCCACCATCAGGATGGCGTCGGCCGTGCCTGCCATGCGCAGGTCGAGAGAGCTGGCAGCCATTTGCGACACAGTCGGATTGACGACCAGGGTGCCGTCCACATAACCGATGCGCACTGCGCCGATCGGTCCATCCCACGGGATGTCAGAGATGGTGAGCGCCGCACTGGCCCCGATGATGCTCAGAATGTCGAGGTGAATTTCAGGGTCGCGCGCCAGCGCGGTCACGATCACCTGCACCTCATTGGTCATCCCTTTCGGGAAAAGGGGCCGTAGCGGCCGATCCACCAGGCGGGAGATCAGGATAGCCTGATCCGACTGCCGGCCTTCGCGGCGCTGAAAACTGCCGGGAATGCGGCCCGCAGCATAGAGACGCTCCTCGTAATCCACGCTCAGCGGGAAGAAGTCCACTCCCTCGCGCGGCTTGGTGCCGCACGCGGTCGCCAGGACGACCGAATCTCCGGAACGGACGGTGACGGCGCCGCCGGCCAGTCTGGCCAGGGTGCCGGTCTCGATGGTGATGGCGCGGTCACCTACCCGCGCCGTGTACACGTACTTTTGCATGACAACTCCTTGTACTCTCTCCTGCCTGTGCAGGTCGGATGACCGCTGCGTCGAGAGCGGAACGCAGCGCCTATGGCATCCAGAGGTCAGGAGCTGGGGAGTGGCACCAAACCGGATGTTTCGTGCCACTCCCCAATTCCTGCACCTCAGGACTGCCGTACCTATCCCTAATACCAAACGAGTAGATGCACCATCTGGCGCATCTACTCGTCACACACGCCGACTACATGGGAACGCCACGTCAGAAAGTCGCGCCCCTGCACACGGCATGCCGAAACTTCGGCGTCCCAGGGAAACAGGGCCCCGTAAACGCGCCAACAGCTCCGGCTGCCTGGTGGACCAGAATTATTTGCGCAAACCGAGCCGCGCGATCAACTCCTGATAGCGCTGTGGATCTTTGTGGCTCAGATATGCCAGATGCCGGCGCCGTTGCCCGACCAGCTTGAGCAGACCACGCCGCGAGTGGTGATCGTTCTTGTACTGCTTCAGATGCTCGATCAGCGCATTGATGCGCTTCGTCAAGATCGCTACCTGGACCTCAGGCGACCCCGTGTCATTGAGATGAACATGGTATTCCTGAATGATCGCTTCCTTCTGTGCCTTCGTAAGAGCCATGCGTATCCGAACTCCTTTCGTTTGCTCACCGAGACACCGCTGGAATACCGTGGCGCATGTCCCAGCAATAATCTGCCACGAGTATACCACAGATGAAGCGGAAGAGCAAACTGGCGTTGCTCGCTGCAACAAGAATGTGCTGAGTCGAAGCAGAGCCAACTCAACGGCGCGCCCAGAGCGCCACAGTTTCGACGTGATACGTCTGGGGGAACAGGTCCACCGGCTGTGCCTCGATCAGCCGATAGCCGGCCGCGCTCAGGCTCACGCTATCGCGTGCCAGGGTGGCCGGATCGCAGGAGACATAGACGATGCGCCGGGGCTGCAACGCGGCCAGTTCGCGCACGACGGCTTCGCCCGCGCCGGCCCGCGGTGGATCCATGACCACGACGTCTATGCGCTGACCCTGGGCCCGCAGCGCGGGCAGGACCTCGTCCACTGCGCCCTCGTGCAGGCTGACGTGGGAGAGGTCGGCCGCGTTGTGGGCGAAATCCTCGCAGGCCGATGCGGCCGACTCGATGCCGATCACCTCGGCGGCCGTGTCGGCCAGGGCCAGCGCGAAGAGGCCGACGCCGCAATACGCGTCGAGCACGATGTCCGCAGGCGTCAAGTCGGCATAGTTGCGCACGACTTCGACGAGGGCCGCCGCACCCACCGTGTTGACCTGGAAAAAGCTCGTGGCCGAGACCCGATAGCGCTGCGTGCCAACAACCACTTCGATCCACGGCTCACCGATCAACGGCTGCACCCCGCGCGGGGTGAGCACGGCGCAGGCTGCGGGCAGGTCGAGCTCCAGTTCGGGCAGCTCCTGGCCGGCCGTCTCCAACAGCACCAGCGTCTGGTCGGCCCCTTCGCGCAGCGTGATGCCCGTCAATTCGGGCCAGGCCAGGTCAAGCGCTCCATACAGCTCGTCCAGCCGCTCCGAAAGCAACAAGCAGCGGTCAATCGGGATCACCTCGTGGCTGGCCGCGCGTCGGAAGCCCGGCCGGCCCTCCGGGCTGAGCGCGAACTGGACGTGGTTGCGATAGCCGAAATCGAGCAGGCCAGCATCATCGGCCAGGGCGATAATATCGGCAACCGGCGGCGCGGCCAGATGGCCCAGCCGGCGCAGTTGATCGGCCACGATCTCGCGCTTCAGCTCGGCCTGACGCTCGTAGGTGATGTGCTGCCACTGGCAGCCGCCGCAACGGTCGGGGCCGAAGTACGGGCAGGGCGGCTCGATGCGATCAGGGCTGGCACGCAACACTGCGATCAACCGGCCGCGCGCCCAGCGTTCCTTCGCCTCTACGATCTCAACGCGCACCCGCTCACCGGGAATGGCGTAGGGCACGAAGATAACTTTGCCGCCATGGCGGCCCAAGGCCTCGCCGCCGTGGGCGATGGCATCCAGGGTGATGTCTATGGTGTCGTGCATGTGGCCTCGCAGAACAGATCCGTCCGCACTATACCCCGCGATCCGCCCCGCGTCAAATCATTTGACCGCAGACTCGAGAATATGGACCAGATGGCTTCAGCGCCGGGTGGGCGTTCATGTCGCCCGATGTACACCGCCCCTGAATCTTGACGCCCTCCATAAAACAGGGTATCATCAGAGTGCCGGATAAGGAGAGCCATAGAGATGTCATCGGGGCCACAGGTCGGAGCCTGTGTCCCGTTTTTGTTTGGAAGCACGTATGCAAAAACCCATGAATGTCATCGTGGTCGGTTGCGGCCGGGTGGGCGCTCAGCTGGCCATCCGTCTCAGCGAACGGGGACACCACGTCACCGTGGTGGACATCGCGCAGAGCGCCTTCGAGAACCTGGGCCCGACGTTTCGTGGGCGCACCCTGGAAGGCGATGTGCTGACGCCCGATCTGCTGCGCCGCGCGGGCATTGAACAGGCCGATGCACTGGCCGCAGTCACCAACTCGGACACACTGAACGCGGTGGTAGGACGGATTGCGCGCGAGATCTACAACGTCAAGAACGTCGTTTGCCGCAATTACGAGCCGCGCTACCGCACTCTGTACGACACATTCAACCTGCAAGAGGTCAGCTCGGCTACCTGGGGCGCCCAACGCATCGAGGAGATGCTCGAAGACGTCAGCCTGCACGCCGTCTTTTCGGCGGGCGACGGCGAGGTGGAGGTCTATGAGGTGATGATTCCGCGCGCGTGGGACGGTCGGCCCCTGCAGGAACTGCTTGACGATTGCGGCTGCCTGGTGGCCCTCACCCGGGCGGGCACCGCATCGTTGCCGACTCCAACGACGCGCCTGAAATACGGGGATATCCTGCACGTAAGCGCGACGCTAGAAGGGATCGAAAAGCTGCGCCGCCGGCTGGAAGAGGGGGGGAGTGCCTGAGATGTTCGTCATCATCACCGGCGGAGGCCGCACCGGTACCTACCTGGCGAAGACCCTATTGGACAGCGGCCATCGCGTCCGCTTGCTGGAACATCGCTCCGATGTCCTGGCCCGACTGCATCGCGAATTGCCGACCGAAGCGATCTATCAGGGCAATCCAACTGACCCCCAGGTGCTGGAGCTGGCCGGCATCCGCGAGGCGCATGTGCTGGCCGCCATCACGACCAGCGACGCCGACAACCTGGCGCTCTGCTTCATGGCGCGCAAGCGCTACAATGTGCCGCGCACGATTGCGCGGGTCAACAACCCGCGCACGGAGTGGCTCTTCACGCAGGTCTTTTGTGTGGATGTAGCCGTCAATCAAGCGACTATCCTGGCCAGCATGATCGAAGAGGAGATGTCGTTGGGCGACATGATGACGCTGCTCAAGCTGCGCCGGGGCCAGTACTCCCTGGTCGAGGAAAAGATCCCGGCCGGCGCCAGGGCCATCGGCATCCCCCTCAAGGACCTGCACCTGCCTGCGCAGTGCGTGATCGCCGCGATCATCCGCCGCGGGGAGATTCAAATCCCGCGCGGCATCAGCACATTCGAGGCCGGCGATGAGGTGTTGGCCGTCGTCGGGCCGGAGGCCATTGAAGATCTGGCGGCATTGTTCGCGCGACCGGAGACGCCGTCGAACGACAACAAAAAATAAACCTGGGTGTTTACTTACTGAAGTAGAACGCTGCTTGCGATATGCTCGCCGCGTGTTTGTACAAATATAGAATCTGCTTCAGGAAGGAGTCACCCAGATGACACATCAGTTGCCTCCATTGCCGTACGCGTTTGACGCGCTCGAGCCGTACATTGACACGTTGACGATGCAGATCCACCACGGCAAGCACCACGCGGCCTACATCGCCAACCTGAACAAGGCTATCGCCGGCACGCCGTTCGAGACGATGCCGATCAACGACCTGTTGGCCAGGATTGACACAGTGCCGGAAGAGATCCGCACGGCCGTGCGCAACAACGGCGGCGGCCATAGCAATCACACGCTCTTCTGGACGATCATGGCGCCCAACGCGGGCGGCACGCCGACCGGCGCGCTCGCCTCGGCGATTGACGCCACCTTCGGCAGCTTCGAGACCTTCAAAGAGAAGCTGACCACAGCAGCTATCAATCGGTTCGGCAGTGGCTGGGCCTGGCTGGTCGTGAAGCCGGGCGGCGCCCTGGAGGTGATCAGCACGCCCAACCAGGACAGCCCGCTGATGACGGGCGATACCCCTATCCTGGGGATAGATGTTTGGGAACATGCCTACTACCTGAAGTACCAGAACCGGCGCCCTGAGTACGTGGCCAACTTCTTCAACGTGATCAACTGGGCTCAGGTCGCCGCCAATTTCGCGGCAGCACGTCGTTAGCATCTCAACCGGCCTTCGTGCCGATGACGCAGCGCGCCGGCCCCCCTGCCGGCGCGCCAGACCAGAGCCTGACCGTCGCCCGGCGGCATTTCAATACGATCTTAAATTTTTGAACTCTGGTCATATTGCGCGTTACTCCGTTGCTCCGGCTGCGTCATGAGATGCGACAATGCAATCAATCATGCTGCCGCACTGGTGTCGGGTCTGCGATTCAGTTCGGCACGCACGAAGCGCGGAGGAGCAATGAACACCGGGCTGAACACCAGCAAACGCGAACAGGGCAAGCTCGAGCGGAAGGAGCGTCTTTATGAGGCCGCGCTCACATTGTTCCGCGAGCAGGGCTATGAGGCGACCACGGTTGACCAGATCACCCGTCAGGCCGGCCTGGCCAAAGGCACCTTTTTCAACTATTTTCCCACCAAAGACGCCGTGTTGCGTTATATGGGCGTCCGGGAAGTCGGGAGATTGGGTGCGGCCACCCTGGGCGTAAACGGCTCGACTTCATCTATCGGCAAGCTCAAACGACTCATGCAGGCTTTGGCCGCTTGCCTGGAGCGCGATCGAGAGCTGGTCTGTCTGATTTTCCGGCGCGGCGTCACCGTGGCAGACCTGATGGCCGGCGATGCCGGTGGTTTCAGTGTGCAGCCCACCGTCTCCCTGTTGATTCGTCAGGCGCAACGCCAGGGCGAAATCAATCCCCATCTCGATCCGGACACACTGGCCGCCGCTCTCGACGCACTCTATTTGCAGCAATTGATCCGGTGGTGTGAATCGAATCAACAATATTCGCTGGCCGATCGGCTGACCGGCATCGTGGACCTGTTGTTGATGGGCATCACCGCACAATAACAGCAGAGGACTATCGCGGTTGTTTTCTTCTCCACCACACCCCTATGATCGCGCGGGTCAGGCCGCCTGGACGCGTGCCCTGGCCCGCGATCTGTTTCCGATCGCGCCCACTCCCTTTCATTGGACACTATTGCGGCAGCCGCTGCAAACGGCGATGCACCGGGCCTGGACCGACCTGGGCGTGACGTTGCCGGGCCTCAACTTCTGGGATCGCGGCGCGGATGGCCACATCTATCTGAACGCCGACCTGGTGCGCCAGGCGAACCGGCCGCTGTACGGCGCTGCCTGGCTGGTGACGCCCCCCGACCCGACCGCGGCCGGCCTCTTTGCGCGACTTCAGGCCCAGGGCATCATCCGCCGCACCGAGGCACAGATGGCGCACGTTGTGGCCGAGGCCGCCGCCCTACAGGCCCGGCTGGCCGATTGGCTGGCCTGGATCGGTGGTTTGCACTGGACGCAGGCCGATCTGCTGCAGGTCATGGAGGAGCTGGAGCCGCACGCGCTGGCCGCATTGCGCCTGCATTTCATCGCTCGTGCCGGCCTGGCTGCCGGTCAGGCGCGCGTGGCCGACCTGCTCCGGGCCGCGTGGCCCGATTGCCCGACAGCCGTCCTGCTCGGCCTCTATGCGGGGGTGCCCGACCTGCCGAGTGTGGAAGCAGCCTGTGCGCTGGCCGGTCTGCGCGCTGCGGCCGACCCACAGGCGGCGCAACAGGCATTTCTCGCCTGCCACGGCCATCGCGGGCTGGCCGAGGCCAGTCCTCATGCGCTGCGCTGGCGCGAGCAGCCCGATCGCCTTCGGGCACTTGCCGCGCTTCCGGCAGCTCGCGACGTGGCCCAGGCGCGCCGCGCTTATCATGCCGCGGTTGAGACCGTCCAGAGACGATTGGGGAGCCGATGGCGTCAGCTTGAGCCGGCCCTCGACCGGGCGCGCGCGCTGTGCCGCGCCGTGGACTTGACGTGGGATGCCTTTGTGCGCGTGATGGCCGCTGCCCAGGCGTGGCTGAGCGCGGTTGCCGTCGAGGCGCGCACGGCCGGCCTGATCGCTGATGTCGCCGACGCGGCCTATCTGGAGATCGAAGAGTTGAAACAGGTGGCGACCGGCGAGTGGCATCGCGGCCGCAGCGACGCAGTGGCAGCCGCAGTGGCGCGGCGGCGCGCCGAATGGGCCATCTCCCCACCGGAATCACCAGCGCCTCCACAGTCGGCCAGTCCGGGCCAGGCCAGCGGCCCGCTCTTCCGGCTCACCCCGGCGGCCGATCTCGCCCGCGGCGCGGGTGTCATCCTCCTGACGGAAGTGGCCGAGCCGGGCCAGGCGGTCCTCTGGCTGGCGGCTGCCGGCCTGCTGGATGCGGCCGGAGATCCCTGGTCGCCGGGCATGATCGTCGCCCGCAGCCTGGCCGTGCCCGCCATCAGCGGCGTGCCCGACGCGATCTGGGGTGCAGTTGGCCAGATCGTGACCATGAATGCAGAGGTTGGCTGCATCGAACAGCTCCAGCAAGTTGCCTGAATTCCGATTATGGTATAATCGAAATCATGCAGAAATTGCTTTGGGGCGCTGCCCAGATGGGGCTCAACTTGCAGCCGGCCCAGGTAGCGGCATTCAACACCTTCACCGAGGAACTGATTGCCTGGAACGAGCGGTTCAACCTGACCGCCGTGACCGACCCGGAACAGGTGGAGATCCGCCATTACCTGGACTCGTTGTCGTTGGTGCCGGTTTTGGCCGCGCTGGAGGGCATCTCGCCGACGGCCCTGCTGAGCCGGTCGGTCAAGGCGGTGGATGTGGGCGCGGGCGCCGGCCTGCCGGGCCTGGCGCTGCGCATCGTCTGGCCCAAGTTGCGCCTGTGCGCCATGGAGGCCACCGGCAAAAAAGTGCGCTTCATGGAGCACATCGTGAACCTCTTGCGCATCAACGATGTGCAGTTGATTCACGGTCGCGCCGAGGAGCTGGCTCTGCGCGAACCGCATCGGGCCGCTTACGACCTGGTCATGGCGCGCGCGGTGGCGACATTGCCGACCCTCGTCGAATACCTCTTGCCGCTGGCGAAACGCGGCGGCCGCGTCGTCGCCTACAAGGGTTCAGCCGCACACGAAGAAGCTCTGGCCGCCGAATACGCCATCCGTGTCCTGGGCGGTCGGCTGACCAGGCTGGTGCCGGTGGAAGTGCCGGGCCTGGCCGAGACGCGCGTCCTGGTCATCATTGACAAAGTCTCGCAGACCCCAGATGGCTTCCCGCGCGGCCGGGGATTGCCACGCAAAGCACCGTTGGGTTGTCCGCCGCAGGGCTGCGCCGATGACGAATCGCAAGTCGAATGACCGGCGCGGATGGCGATGTGTCGCCGGGTCGTCGCGCTGTCCTGATCTGACCATGAGACGGCTGTTCCAGGGCTGGTTGCTTTTGCTCGTGCTCTGGCTTCTGGCCACACCGGCCGGAGCCGCTCCGACGCGCCAGGGGCCGACCACCGCCACGCCGACCCCGCCCCCGCGGCCTACAGTTCACCCGACCGAGATCAAGGCAATCATGGAACAGATGAGCGTGGCCGACAAGGTCGGTCAGCTCTTTCTGGTCACCTTCGAGGGGACAGACGTCGCTCCTTCCTCCGACATTGCCGTCCTGGTGCGCGACTATCGAGTGGGCGGTGTGGTGCTCCGGGCGACCAACGGCAATTTCAGCAGCGGGCCGGGTGCTCACGCCCCCATCACGGCGAGCACCGGCGTGACCGCCACTGAAGCCATATCGCTCACCGCCCCGCAACAGATCGCCCGGTTGAGCCATGCGCTCCAATGGCTGGCACTGAGCCCGCCCTGGCCGATCACAGCCTCTATGACCGGCAGCGCTCCGATCACGGTGCCGGTCGCCGTCAGCAACCTGACCGAGACCGAGCGGATCACCGTCGGCAGCAGAACGCCGCTCCTCGACACCCTGGCCCCGTCCGCTTCCCCCTCCCCGGTAGTTCGGACGCCGACACCATTCACCACCACTGCCGCGTTGACTGCTACCCACACCCTGACTGCCACCGGTGTGTTGACGACTACCGGCGTGCTGACCGGCACGCGGATTCCACTCCTGATCGGCCTGGAATGGAACGGCGACGATAGCCCGCTCTTTGCCGGCATGGCAGGTGCGGGCGGCGGCTTCAGCCCGCTGGCCGGGGCCATGGCTCTGGGTGCCACCTGGACGCCTACGCTGGCCGAAGCCACCGGTCAGGTGCTCGGCAAGGAACTGCAGGCCGTGGGCATCAACTTTCTGTTCGGCCCGCCGCTGGACGTGCTCGACAACCCTCGGCCCGGCAGCAAAGGCGACCTGGACACGCGCACCTTCGGGGGGGATCCGTTTTGGGTGGGGCAGATGGGCCAGGCATTCATCCGGGGCGTGCATCTGGGCAGCCACCACACGGTACAGACGGCGGTCAAACATTTTCCGGGCCAGGGCAGCAGCGATCGCCGGCCAGAGGACGAGGTCGCCACGGTGCAAAAGTCCGTTCAACAGCTCCGCCAGATCGAGCTGGCGCCTTTTGCCGCCGTGACCGCCAGTGCGCCCGGCATCTCGGGCACAACGGCTGCCCTGATGACCTCACACATTCGTTATCGGGGATTTCAGGGCAACATCCGCCAGCTCACGCCGCCGATCAGCCTGGCGCCGCAATTACAGGACCTGATGGCGCTGAAGGAGTTCGCCGATTGGCGGGCAGCCGGCGGTGTGCTGGTGAGCGATGCGCTGGGAGTGCCCGCGGTGCGGCGCTACTACGATCCTCAGCTCCAGAAGTTCCCCCATCGCCAGGTCGCGCAGGATGCCTTCCTGGCGGGCAACGACCTGTTGTACCTCTCGCGGTTCGCGCTGACCGACGACTGGCAGAGCCAATTCAGCGCCATCAAAGAGACGATCCTCTACTTCCAGAACAAATACCAAAGCGACAGCGAATTTCGCGCGCGCGTCGACGCTTCGGTGGCGCGCATCCTGCAGATGAAGCTACGCATGGTCGGCCCTGACTGGCAGCCGGCCGCGGCACCGCCGTCGGCCGAGGTGCTCTCTGCCGAGGTAGGGATGGGCGCCGCAGTCGCTCAGGCGGCCGCGCGGGCCAGCCTCACCCTGATTTATCCCACGCGCGAGGAGCTGGCAGATCGGATGCCTTCGGCCCCGCTGGCCGATGAGAACATCCTGATCTTCACAGAGGCACGCCTGCAGCGGGAATGTCCCGCCTGTGAATCCGTGCCGGCCATCACGCCGACCGCCCTGGAAGAAATCATGCTGCGTTTTTACGGCCCCAGTGCCACCGGCCAGCTCACGCCCGGCCGCATTCGCAGCCTCACCTTCGCCGATCTGACGCGTTTGCTGGCCGCGCCCCCCGGCGCGGCCCAGGATGTCGAGCGCGCCATTGCCTCGGCGCGCTGGCTCATCTTTGCGATCCTGGACTACAATCCGGAAGAGCATCCGGAATCGGCCGCGCTGCGCTATTTCCTGGCCAAACGCTCCGACAGCCTGCGCGACAAGCGCCTGGTGGTGATGGCTTTCCGCGCGCCTTATTACCTGGATACCACCGAGATCAGCAAACTGACGGCGTATTTTGGCGTCTACAGCAAGACGCAGCCGTTTCTCGAAACGGCCGTGCGGGCACTGTTCAAAGAGTTCAGCCCGGTCGGCGCTCTGCCGGTATCGGTAGCCGGGGTGAACTATGACCTGATCAAGCAGCTCGAGCCGGCCGCCGGCCAGATCATTCCCCTCAATCCGATCGGTTCGGCGCTGGATGCGAGCGGAAATCAGGCGGCCATCCAGGTGGGCAATCGGTTGCAGGTGGAAACGGGCGTCATCCTGGACCGCAACGGCCACCCTGTGCCCGATGGGACGCCGGTCGAGTTCCGCCTGCGCTATCCTGCGGAGGGGTTGGATCTGGCGCCCAAGATCGAGACCACCAGCGGCGGCAAAGCGCACACCACCGTGGTCCTGGATCGCCCCGGCGAACTGTGGATCACCGCGCAGGCCGGTGAGGCCAAAGAATCAACCCGCATCATTCTGAAGGTGGGCGGCGATTCGCCCGGCAGCATCGCGACAGTCTTGCCGTCACCCACCGCCGCGCCGACGGCTACCCCGACCCCTCTGCCGACGGCCACACCTACGGCCGCGCCCATCGCCCTGCCGAGCGTGAGCCCGACGCCGGCTCCCGCGGCGCCCGGCTCTCAACCCGGTGCACCTCTGTCGGCATTCTGGTTTGCTCTGCTGGGCACACTGGCCTCAGGCGGCGCCGCCTTCGTCTTAACCGAATGGCGTGGCCTGATCGCGCACCGCGACGATCAGGAGCGTCTGAACGCGGCCGTGGGCGCAGCGCTGTGGGCGGTCACGGTCGCCTGGCTCACCTATCTGCTCTACGGGCTTGGCTTGATGCCCGGCGTGGTGCAACTGCAGGCCGCCGGCATGACGTGGGCCGCCGGCCTCATCAGCCTGACGGGAGGTTTGCTCTCGCTAACGTGGAGCACCAGACAGGAGAGGAGACCAGAGGGAGAGCAGTACGGCGGCCATGGTTAGCAACAAGGCAGCGGTGACCAGGCGCCGATGCGTGCGGAGCGCCGTGATCCACCGGGCCTGTGGCCGTCGGCCGCGCAACACAGTGTCTGCGGGAAGGGCCGGGGGGCGCGTTTCGGCCGCCCGAAGCATTTGCCGCAGCACGGCGACCGAGGCCGGTCGGTTGTCGGGGTGTTGGGCCATGGCGGCCAGGATGACCCGTTCGATATGGGGCGAGATGCGCGGGTTAAGGTCGCACGGCGGAATCAACGCGCCGGATCTGAGAAAGCGCTGCTTGGCATCGGCCGGAGGCTGACCCGTGAGGAGGTGGTACATCGTAGCTCCGAGGGAGTAAATATCGGAACGGGCATCTGTGTGGCCGGTGTCGCCGCCGTATTGCTCCAACGGCGTGTAGGCGATCGTGCCCCGGCCCTGCACAACCGTCACCGTACGGCTCTCGTCGGGCTGTAGCAGTTTGACCAGGCCGAAGTCTACCAGTTTCACGATCCCGCGCGGGGTCAACTTGATGTTCGACGGTTTAATATCACGGTGGAGCACCGGTGGGTCTTGCGTGTGGAGGTAAGTCAAGGCATCGCACAGCTGATCTATCCAGCCGAGGACTGCATCTTCGGCGAGAAAGGTGTCCTGGCGCCGCGCTTCTTCGATCAACTGGCGCAGGTCGGGCCCTGCGACGAAGTCCATCACCAGATATTCGCGGCCGGCCTCCTGAAAGAAATCGCTCACCTTCGGCAAGTTGGGGTGATCGAGCCGGGCGAGCGTGCTGGCCTCTCGATAGAATTGCTCGTGAGCCTGCTCTTCCATGCCGGGCACGCCGATGAGATCGGGCAGGATTTCTTTGACGGCACACACACGGCCGCGCAGTCGCAGGTCATCGGCCTGATAGACGGCACCCATGCCGCCCTGTCCGATCAGGTGCGTGATAATATAACGGTCGCGCAGTACCGTGCCAATCGGTAACGTTTGGGCCATCATGTGACTCAGACTGTGAGATGCAGGGGAATTATGGCGTAACTCAGCAGGTGTGTCAAGACCCAACATGGAGACCGGAATGCGTTCGCGGACTGGGAGCGATGAGCGTATGTCATACGAATCAAACGCACGAAACACCAGAGAGGCAGCCATGCTCATCTTGCAACGGGGCGGAGAGTCAGGGCAGACGTGGACCCTCGAACGCCAATCGCTGACGATCGGTCGCAGCCCGGATTGCGATATCGTTCTCGATGATCGGCAGGTCTCACGGCTTCATGCGCGCATCGTCTGGCGCGAGGATCATTATGAGATCGAAGACCTGGGCAGCAAGAACGGCACCCATCTCAATGGCCGGGATGTGGTCGGCGCGCTGCCCCTGCGCGACGGCGACGAGATCCAGATCGCGTTGCGCTACAAGCTGGCCTTCGTGGATACCGGCGCGACTGCGCCCCTCTCGCTGGAGAAGCCGGCCGAGGTGGGCCTGCGAATAGACGCGGCCACGCACCAGGTCTATGTCGGAGGCCGCCTGCTTGAACCGGCGCTGTCGGCGCAGCAATATCGTTTGCTGGAGTTTCTCAGCCGCTCGGCCGGGGTGGTTGGTCGGGACGATATCGTGCGCGCCGTCTGGGCCGATGCATCGGAGAGCGGCGTGTCGGAGCAGTCCATCGACGCGCTGGTACGACGTCTGCGCGAACGCCTGGCCGAACTCGACCCCGATCACCAGTACATCGTGACGATGCGCGGGCATGGGTTTTTGTTCGAGAACCGGCGTGAGGCTTGACACCCATGTCCGCACGGCTTGCCCTCTACCTGCACATCCCCTTTTGCGCGGCGCGCTGTGCGTATTGCGATTTCAATACCTATGCCGGATTAGAGCCGCTGTTCGAGCCGTACATCGTCGCGCTCGGCCAGGAGATCCGCCGCGCGGGCGCGTGGCGCGGCCGGCCGACCGCTCGCACCGTCTATATCGGCGGCGGCACGCCGACAGTGTTGCCGGCCGATCTGTTGGCGCAAGCCCTGGCAGCTTGTCGGGAAGCGTTCCACATCGCCCCTGACGCCGAAATCACCAGCGAGGCCAATCCCGGCACGGTGGACCGTCCGCGCTTTGCCGCGCTGCGCTCCCTGGGGGTGAACCGGCTGAGCATCGGCGTCCAGAGCTTCGACGACGCAGAGCTGCGCTGGCTGGGCCGCATCCATACCGCAGCCGAAGCGGAAGTCGCCTTCGCGGCCGCTCGCGCTGTCGGATTCGACAACATCAGCCTCGATCTCATCTTCGGCCTGCCCGATCAACGGCCCGCCACCTGGCGCCAGACCCTGGCGCGTGCCATCGCCCTGGCGCCGGAGCACCTCTCCCTCTACAGCCTTACCGTCGAGCCAGGTACGCCCCTGGCCGCACGCGTGGCGCGCGGCCAGGAGGTCGAACCAGAAGATGACCAGCAGGCCACCCTGTACGAAATCGCCTGTGACATGTTGGCCAGCGCAGGCTATCTCCAGTACGAGATCTCGAACTGGGCGCGCGGTGCCGGCGCCACGGCCGGCGGCTCGCCGGCGCCAGACTACCGTTGTCGGCACAATCTCGTCTATTGGCGACGCGAGCCCTATCTGGGCTTCGGCGCGGGCGCGCATAGCTTCGAGGCAGAACGCCGCTGGTGGAATGTCCGGCCGGTGCCGGAGTACATCCGGCGCATCAGAGAGGGTCGGCCCACTGAGGCCGGCAGCGAGATGCTCGATCGGCGGACCGCGCTGGGCGAGGCGATGATGCTGGGCCTGCGGCTGGTGGACGAGGGAATCTCAGAGGCGCGCCTGGTCGCTCAGTTCGGCATCGGGCTGGAGGCATTTGGAGATGCGATCAGCCGGCTGGTACAGCGCGGCCTGTTGGAGCGGCTGGACGATCGTATCCGGCTGACCCCGCACGGCAAGTTGCTGGGCAATCAGGTCTTTGTCGAATTCCTGCCGTGAGGCTGCACTCTGCCAGGTTGGATTTTGCTCTTTGCCTATTGGGCCCCTCTCACCCCCGGCCCCGCTCTCCCCTGGCAGGG
>FWPU01001404.1_pt1 | contig 72049 bp, 65 predicted proteins | sample 2228361 | NCBI WGS metagenome assembly FWPU01 (sample SAMEA103939777, study PRJEB20133) | metagenome | reverse complement strand
TGACGGCGCCGTTCCTTTTTAGCGTGGGCGCCGGCGGGGGCGGGGGCACGGTGGGCGGGATCTCGATCGTGTCCGGCAATGGCCAGATCGTTCGGGAATTCGCCCCGACGCCGTCGGCGCTAAAGGTGGTAGTCCGGGATTCGACGGGCGCGCCGGTGCAGGGGGCCAATGTCGAGTGGAGCGTGATTTCCGGGACCGGCTCTCTCGTGAGCAGCCTCACCGTGACCGATGAGTTTGGCGAGGCCGGCAACACGTTCACCGCCGGGCAGTTTCTTGGCTTCCCCAATCCTTTCGAGACTGCCATCGTGAGGGCCGCGAGCGGCAGCGGGAGCGTGGATTTCGCGGTGACGATTGTTCCTCTCCATTTTCCTCCGGACGACCCTAAGATGTTGCCTATGCCCACGGTGATAATCGTGACGCCGGCATCCGGGGCGGAGATTGAGGGCAAGGCCGGGGAGACTCTGACGGGGGCGGTGCAGATCCGGGTCACGCACACTCTGACGGTCACGGCGCCGCTTGTGCCGATCCCGAATGTCGGGCTGGCCGTAAGCACGGGGCTGGAGCCCTCGGCGGGGCCCACGGCGACCTGCGCCAACACTGCGGGGGGGGAACCGCTGACCGGGACCGACGGCATCGCCACCTGCGACTTACAGATCGGCGGGCGGCCGGGCACGGCCCAGCTCACCATCAAGGGCGGCGGCATCACGGCCGGAATGGTGACCTTGGTGGTGACGGTCGGACTGCCGGGCCAGTTCCTGATCATTCAAGGCGACGGCCAGCAAGGGAACCCCGGGGAAACGCTGCCACTCGCGCTGGTAGCTCAGGTGCAGGACGCGTTCGGCAACCCGCTGAGCGGCATCGATGTGCAGTGGAGTGTCGAGTCGGGCGATGCGACGCTGGTGAATACGATCAGCCGGTCGGACCGCAACGCGCGGGTTTCCACGCTGGTGAAGCTGGGCGTGACGCCCGGGCCTAACCAGATTCGCGTCGCCGTCGGGTCGGCCTCGGCTGTGTTTACGGTGACGACGAAGTCGGAGGCCGTGGCCATCGAGAAGGTCTCGGGGGACGGTCAAAGCGCACCGGTGAACGAGGACTTCACGCTGCCGCTGGTGGTGAAGGTGGTCAACGCGCAAGGCCAGCCTGTGGCTGGGATTCCGGTAACGTTTGCGGTGACCAGCGGCCCGGTGACCGTCAACCCGACTTCGGCGCCGACCGGCGCGGACGGCACGGCCTCGACCGTGGCGACGGCCGGCGCGACGACGGGGCCGGCGGTGGTGACGGCCTCGGTGGGCAGCCTGACGGCGACGTTCACCTTAACTGTCACGCCGGCGGCGCCGGTCGTGCAAGTCGAGGGCATCGTGAATGCGGCCAGCTTCCTGCCGGGGATCTCGCCGTGCGGGATCGCCACGATCTTCGGCACGGGGATCGCGCCGAATGTCCAGGGAGTGGTGGTGGCCAATCCGCTGCTGGGGCCGCTGCCGATGGATCTCGCGGGGGTGTTTGTGCAGTTCGGCGGCTGGACGGCTCCTGTTTACAACGTGGTCAACGTGGGAGGGCAGCAATCGGTCACGGTCCAGGTGCCGTGCCAACTTGCAGCCCCGGACGCCGTTCCGGTGCTGATCAGCTCCGGCGGCGGCACGGCTTTCGTACCCGATGTGCCGCTGTGGCCGGCCGCTCCGGGCATCTTCGAATACACGGAGCCTCAGGGCCTGCGTCTGGGGGTGGTGACCAGGCCGGACGGCAGTTACGTCAGCTCGGTGAATCCCGCCCGGCGGGGCGAGATCGTGCGGATGTACGCCACGGGGCTGGGGCAAGTTACGCCGATGGCGGCAACCAACAGCGTTGGGATCCCGAACCAGAACGTGAACGTGCAGGTGGTGGCGGGCGTCAACCACGCCGGGGTGCGGGTTGTTTCGGCGCGGTACGCCGAGAACATGGTTGGCGTCTATGTAGTGGACTTCGAGATCCCGGCGGACACGCAACCAGGACCTAACCAGCCGCTGGCGCTGGCGGTGGTGGGGGCCGACGGATCGCTGATCTTCGGCAACGGCTCGGCGATTCCGATTCAGTAACTCGCTCGATCCGGGGGCGCTTGCGGGGCGCCCCCCCCAAAACATGCACGCCGCCGGCGAGAGGGCCGGCGGTGCGAGCAAGAGTGCTCGCGCCACATTGTCACGGCTCGGGAGGCTTAAGGTCGAGGGCGCTGTTCGACTCTCGGATCTGGCCGGGCCCCAGGCGGACCGGCTGCTGTCCAGGCGACCGATATCCTCCAGCAAGTCCTCCGGAACTTGGTCCTACTGTCGGAGACGAACGACGTGGGGAGGCGGCGTTGCCGGATTGTAAGTCACGCTGATATTGCGTGAGCGGCTCGCTGTTTTCTTCGGTCCCGGCGACGGGCTGGATGGCGGTGCAGCGGCACCGGTCCCGTAATCGGAGGGTGCACTACAGCGAGTTGATGTAAGCCAGCAGGTCGTTAAGGTCGTTGCGCTCGAAGCGCGGCCAAGCGAGGTTGGCCGACTTCATGCGGTTCAGCATGTCGGGGCCGTGCCGCCAGGTGTCGGAGACAAAACGGATGGCGTCCAGGCTGCCGGCGAGCGATTTAAACTCGGGGGCGCCGCTGCCCGCGACGCCGTGGCAGGAGTTGCAGCCTTTTTTGGCGGCGACGCGCTCGCCACGGGCTGGATTGCCGGGCTCATCGAAGTACTGGATGGACCACAGGTAGCCGACGAGCCGCGTCATCTCTTCGGGCCGGAGCTCCTGGGCGGAGTCGCGCATCCGGGGGGCGTGGTTCCACATCGCGGCCGCCAGGCCGGCCAGCGTGCGCCCGCGAATTCGGCCTGCGAGGGCGTTGTTGCCCGTGTGGCACCCAGCGCAGCCCTTGGCCTGGAAGAGAGCTTCGCCGGTCTGGGCTGAGGCGGGCGCGAACTGCCGCTCGAATTTTCGGGCGCGCGGCTGGTTCTGCACATACACGGTGAGGTCGGTCATCTCCTGGGCGGTCAACTGGGGCCAGCTCATGCCGGGGCGCATCGCCGCCTTCATTCTAGGGGCGTGGTTCCACATTGCCCGCGCCAGTTGGATCGGGTCGCCAACCGACGGCCAGTTGCTGACGGGCGGGCCGGCGCCGCCGGGCCCGTGGCAGGCGATGCAGCCCTTGGCGTCGAACACCTGCTTGCCCCGGCCTGCGTCGCCCGGCTGCTCGCCGTAGCGGAAGGCGTAGAAATAGGCGAACAGGTTGGCGGCGTCCTCCGGGCTGAGGCGCGGCTTTTCGATCTTCGCCTTCTCCATTGCCTCCCACATGCGGGGCGCGTGGTTCCAGAGGGTTGCCGCCAGCAGGCTGGGGGTGTAGCGCCCGGGCTGGCGACGGGCGAGGTCCGGCGCCGACCTGGCGCCATGGCCGGCGACGCTATGGCAGGCAACGCACTGCTGGGATTTGAACAGTTCGGCGCCCTTGCGGACATCGCCGGGAATCAAGGCGGCGGTCGCGGCGAAATTCAGAGACAAAGCCAGGACGGATGGCAGGCGATTCGAAAGCATCCCGCTTGTTTCCTCTCTATAGGGTCAGCCGCAGGCCCGTGAGGAAGTGGTGGGTCCGAAACCCCTCAAAGGAGTAAAACTCCTGCGACAGACCATACCAACGCCATTCAGCATACCACGCGACGTGGTGGTGCAGCGGAAGCAGGAAGCGCCCGAGCGGCTGGTAGTAACGGGCGGGCCGGCTGCCGGAGGAGATGAACAGCGAGCCGCCGAGGCTGATCCGCGGGATGACGGTGGCGCTGGAGCCGGGGAGGACGACATCCAGCAGGGCCGTTGCTGAATGCCCATTGTCGCGGTAAAGCGAAGCCACGCGCGCCAGCCGCCCGGGATCGAGGAACGCGATATCCGACCGCAGAGAGGACCAGGTGTAGTCTCCCAGCAGGCTCAGCCGCCGGCCGCCGCCTGGGGCCCAGCGCAGCGCCATGGAGGCGGCGAAGTTCCGGAAATCGTACTCGATGCCCGGGGAGGGGTTCTCGTTGTCGAGCCAGAGGACGCCGGGCATGAGCTGGAGGCCGGCGAAGGTTTCGAGCGTCGCCCGGGCGCGGAACTGGCGGTAGTCGTGGAGGCTGGTGCGGAAGTAGCTTGTGTCGGTCGCCGAGCCCTCGTAGTCGAGGTTCACCCGCAAGCCGGTTCCCGGCCGGAGGTTCAGCCCGAACAAGCCCACGTGCCGCTTCAGTTCACCCAGCTCGGGAAGCCCGGAGGGATTCAATGTCGCCGGCCGGAGCCGGCTGTTGCCCCATTCGTAGCGGTGGCCGCCGCGGAGGGTGAATTTCGGGGTGAGATCGAAGAACACGTCCACCTGCTGGCGGTTGTAGTTCATCACCAGGCGGTCGAGCGAGAACAGGGACTGCTCGGAGCGGGCGTTCGTGAACGCTTCGACGAGGGCCGTCTCCAGCAGGGCTGAAGAAGCGTTGTGGAGGCGGTCCGTCATCCAGGACTCGAAGATCCGGAGCCGCCGGTGCGGCCGAAACTCGGCGCTGAAGGAGCCGGAGGAGTGCGGCAGCTTGGCCTCGCCGGTGAGCAAGCTCTGCCGGGCGGTGAAGAAGCGAGTCGCGCCGAGATAGAACAACCCCCTGGGGTCTTCGTTGTACCGGACGTCGCTGTGTGGCCGGCTGTACAGGAACTGGCCGTAGAGGTTCACCCAGGCTGCGGGGGCGGCGGTGAACAACCCGCGGGAGTAAAGGCTGTCGCCACGGACACGATAGGACTGGTCCAGGTTATCGAGGAACAGGTCGCGGTTGAAGATCGGGGTGGTGCGGTTGCCGGGGTTGAGCCGGCGGGTGAAGACGTGCTGGTCGTCTTTGAAGGCGGTGGCTCCCTGCTCGAGAGTGACGTGCCAGCGCCGCATCTGCAGTCGCAGCCCGCCGCGGTAATGATCCGTCTTGTCGGCGAGATTGGTAGCGACGGGGAACTCGTTGCCTGTGGTGACAAACGGCGTGACGCCGGCGCCCGTGCCGGAGTCGCGGCTGTAACCGGCGAAAGGCACGACGCGCTTGCCCGGGCGCAGCTCGAGTTCGGTATTGAGGAACAGGCGGTCGGTGTCGAACGACCGCTGGTTGAACAGGAGCCCGTCGCCGATTTTGGGATTGGCGAACGAGGGCAGGAAATTGAAGTAGGCGATATTGCGGTAGTCGAACAGGAAACGGTACGTGCCGCTGCGCTCGGCATCGAGGCGCGCCGTGTTGTAAGGGTCGCCGCCCCAACTGCCGGCCATCACGGTGAGCTTGTCGAACAGGCGGCGGTTAGGGTCTTGGGCATAGAAATCGAGGCCGATGAGCTTCGGCCCCTGGCCGAGATTGACGACGCTGCGGTAGGTGTTGAAGTCACCGCTGACATCAGAGACCCAGCGGTAGCCGACGTCGGCGCTGCCGGCGACCTTCTCCTCCCGGAGCGGGAAGGGCGAGACTTGGGGCGCGGCGGTGGGTGCGGCGAGCGCACAGCCGAACAGCACAATGGCAACTGGAACTCTCATCGCAGGAAATCCCGATCGGCCTGTGATCCGTGGATCTTGATGTGGCAGAGGGTGCAGTTTTGGAAGCGAGCGCTGCGCAGGTCGTGAAATGCGGGCGGAATCCCGCCCAGGAGGCCGACATGGGCGTGGCACTCGAGGCACAGGTTTCTCGCCTCGTGCCGGATCAGCATTCTCGGGTTGGTGGAACCGTGCGGCTCATGGCAAGATCCGCAACCCTCCAAACGCACCGGGGCGTGCTCGAATACAAATGGACCGCGCTTGTCACCGTGGCAGTTCAGGCAGCCCGGCTCATTGGCTGCGGCGGTACGCAGGTTCTTCGGAAGAAGGTCCCCGTGGGGGTTGTGGCAATCCACGCAGGACATGGCACCCGGCGGCAGCCGGTGGGCGTGCGGCCGCTGAAAGGAGGTCCAGACGTCGGTGTGGCAGCGGGCGCATTGCTGGTTGATGCGGGCTGCGCGATGGGGCTGGAGCTTGACTTCTTCCGAGCCATGGACCGGGTGGCAGCTCACGCAACTGACCTGGTTGCGCCCGTGGCTGCCGCGAATGCGGCCGATGTGGAGCGGTTGGTTGAGATGGCACTGGAGGCAGGTCTTGTCGGCGAGCATCGGCGCGAGCTTGGACGGGTTGGCGATGTCGTTGGCTTCGAGCGACTCGACGTGCTTGGCGCCCGGGCCGTGGCAGGACTCGCAGGCGCGCCCGGCCCACCCCCGTGCCTGGTCATCCTGGAGCACGGCGTGGACATTCTTCCGAAAGGCGTTGTAGGTGTCCTCGTGGCAGACCTGGCAGGCTTGTGAACCGGCATAGGAGGGAGGGGCCTCCTGCGCGGCCGCTGGAAGTCCCGCAACCAGCGCCAGAGTAAGGAGAAGGGGCAGGCCGTGGGGCCTGCCCCGTAACGTGTAAGGGGACATTGGGGTTACTGGGCGTGGACGCGGTTAACGGAGAACTGCTTGCCGTCGCCGTGGCAGGCAGCGCAGCTTTCGCCGAGCGCGGAGGTGTTGGCGAGGGCATGGGAGGCGGCTTGCAGGTTGTCATGACAACCCAGGCAGGCGGCGGCCTCGGGACCCACCGGGTTCAGGAAACCGCGCGGGTCGGTCACGCTGAGCAAGTTCTGCTTGAGCGGCAGTTGCTGGGAGTCGTTCACGTGGCAGCCGTTGCAGTTATTGCGGAAGCCGGGGTAGTGCACCTTGCTGTAGTTGTGAACGGAGCTGCGGAAGCCGTAGATAATGTACTCGCGTCCGAGTTCGGCGCCGGTGTGGATGCGGTGGACCATGGTCCGGAAGTCGATCGACTCATCCGGCTTCTGGTCGGCGGGCCGCACCTCGGCGTCGGTGGCTTTCGGGTTGTGGCAAAAGACGCAATAGTCGGTGTTGTTGCGGTTGTCGCCGTGCAGGCTGAGCTTGCCGTGGCAAGCATTGCAGTTTTCCAGTGCGACGATCGTGCGGCGCGGTTCAAGGGGCGTACCGTCTACTGAGAAGTAGATGACGTCGTTGAATGCGACGTCCCGCACGTCGGGGATCTCTTTGACGGTGCCGGGGAGGAGGGTGACAAGCTGCCGCCCTTCCACACCGATGGCCCACGAGCCTTTGGCGTCGGCCGGGATCACCGCCGCGAAGGTGTAACTGTAACGCCCGTCGGCGCCCCCCTGGGCTTTGCGCCCGTCTTCGGCTACGCGGGTCACGTCGTCGTAATCGCTGGTCGGTCCGATGAGTGTGAACTGGAGCCGGTTCAGCTCGGAGGGAAGAATGGGCTTGCCGGACTTGTCCTTAGCCGTGAAAGTGACCGTGGGGCTCCGGCCGGCGCTGCCATTGCTGACCTCGAGAAGATCAATCACCACGCCGGGCAATGCCTTCGATTCGGTGGGGATGGTGTGCGCGCCTTTGATGGAGACGTCGAACTCCAGCTCGCCCTCGGGAATGTGACAGTTGGCGCACTGGTTGTCGGAGACTTGCGGGAGGTTGGCGTGTCCCTGGCCGGTGGCAAAGTTCACGTCATCGTGGCAGGAGCCGCAGGCGGCGCGGTTTGGCGCGGTGAGCCAGGCGTCGGCTTGGGCGGCGCCGGAATTCGGGTCGTGGCAAGCGACGCAACGCCGGACGTCGGCGGGGAAGACGACCTCGGAATAGTCGTGCACGCTCTGCCTGAAGCCAATGATGGTGTAGGGAGTGCCGGCCTGCACGCTGGGGAGTTCCTCGCCCATGTGGATCTTATGGATCATCACCGCCATGTCCACCGTGTTGCCGGTGTCCGGATCGATGGTCTGGGGCTGGTGGCACAGGATGCAGTCCGGGACGGTCGTGCGTCCAGTCTCGCCGTGCGCGCGCAGCCCCTGGTGGCACTTATTGCAGGTCTCGGTTCGGACGACATCACGGACCACCTTCACCGGCGAGCCGTCCGGCACGAAGTTGAAGGTGGCGTCTTTGAGGTGGATGCCGAGATCGAATTCCTCGAGGTTGCGGTTGGCGTAGATGCCGATGGTGTGAGTGGCGCTGGCGTCGAAGTCACTGGGGGCCTTGGCCCGGAAGGTGTAATCGTAGACGCCGTCAGCCACTTTTGTCCACCGGCCGTTGTTTTCTCCGGCGGCTTGAGTAGCGGACTGGCCGGTGATGGGGCTGGTCTGCATACGGGTCGTGTAAGCGACGTACTGCTTCTGACCGGCCGGTATTGTCGCCGCGATCAGGCTGGCGGAGATGGCGCCGGGGGTGGTGATGCCTTCCCGGTCCAGCGGCAGGCCCTTGGGGTCGGTAAACTTGACGCGGGCCTTGATAGTGCCGTCCGGGGCGATCTCGGCGCTGAGGATCTCGACTTCCAGACCCGGCCGTACGAAGGCGATCAGGTTCGGGTCGGCGTAGTAGGCTTTGTCCAGGGCCGTCCAAACCGGCTTGGTGGCGCTGGTGAGCGCCAGCGCCGAGACCAGCAGCAGGACGACAAGGGCGATTCGCGGGAAACTTCGTGTCAGTTCGGTAATTCTCATGCTCGTCCCCCAAGATTTGCGAGTTGCCGGATGAAAGTCTTCGGGCATTAGCTCAATGTGTAGCAAACCGCTCGCCAAAGTCAAGGCGGCCATTGCGGCGACAGTAAAGGCTCAGGTATCAGTGGATTCCAGAGGGATAAAGGGGCGGGCGCGGAGAGCGATCCAGAAATTCAGGTCGGAATATGACCCAATTGGGGAACTTCCCCCTGCCTCATTTCGGGCAGCCCGAGCTGGGAAGTGGCCCAGCGAGCTGCTCAGACCATGACATAGGCGCGGACAGGAAAGCTTGCCCCACCGACCCAGGCGATGGGGACGGCGTGCAGGTAGCCGCCCTGGTTGGGGACGGCCGCCAGGTTGGTCATGTGCTCGCAGATGGGGACGCCGGCGCCGAGCAGCAGCGTGTGGGCGGGGCGGCTGAGGTCGGCGGTGTCGTCTACGTTCACCGAGTCGATGCCGACGAAGCGCGCGCCGCGCTCGAGCAACAGCTCGCAGAGTTCGCGCGTCAGGAAGGGATGCGGCTCGAAGTACTCCTCCGTGCCCCAGCGGCGCGACCAGCCGGTGTGAAACAGCACGGCCCGGCCGTGGACGGCCGCATCCCGCAGCGTTTCCGGACCGATGCTCCGTGAGGCGCGGGCGGTCACATCGATCACGATGGTCTCCAGGTGCGCGAGCCGCTCCAGCGGGTACGCGCTCAAATCGGCGCCGTTACGGAAGCGGTGGACGGGGGCGTCCACGTAGGTGCCGGTGTTGCCGCACAGGTGCAGGCAGGCGATGTAGAACTCGGCGGCGCCGTGGTATTTGGCCCGGGAATCCTCATAGGTCCATAGTGTCTCGGTCCGCGGCTCGGGCAGGTGGGGGTAGGTTTTCATGCCGTCGCGGATGGGATGGCTCACTTCAATGAAGCGGTACATGCTCTTCAGTGTATTGCCTGGATGCAGGAGCGGCGGTGTCATACTGAAGGCAGAGATTCCGGACAGCTTGCTCATGCCCGACCGGGTTGAGAATTCCGAGTTTGTGCGCATTCAGGTCAGCCTGCGGGGGGCAGTGCAGGGGGTGGGTTTCCGTCCGTTCGTGTTCCGGTTGGCCACCGAGTTGGGTCTTTGCGGGTGGGTGCAAAACTCGTCCGCCGGCGTTGAGGTGGAAGTCGAGGGGCCGGCTGAGGCGACGGGCGTGTTCCTGAGCCGGCTGGAAGGCGAACGGCCGCCGGCGGCGGTGGTGCTGGCGCGGGAGGTGAGCCGGCTTGCGCCGGCCGGCTACCGGACGTTCGAGATCCGTGCCAGCGAAGCTGGTGGGGCGCCGACGGCGGTCGTGCCGGCTGATCTGGCCACCTGCGGTGAGTGCCTGGCTGATCTGAGGGATCCTTCCAACCGGCGCTACCGGTATCCGTTCACCAACTGCACCAACTGCGGCCCCCGCTACACGATTGTGCTGGATATTCCTTACGACCGCGCCCACACGACGATGCGGGCCTTTTCTTTCTGTGCGGACTGCCGGCGGGAATACGCCGATCCGGCGGACCGCCGCTTCCACGCCGAGCCGAACGCCTGCCCGGTCTGCGGGCCCCGGCTGAGCTTCGTCGATCCGTGGGGCGGAGTTAGCGTGGGCTGGAAGGATCTCGGCCAGCCGGTTGCGGCGGCTGCGGGGGCGCTGGCTGACGGCCGCATTCTGGCGCTGAAAGGCATCGGCGGCTTTCAGTTGCTCGTCGATGCCGGCAACGCCGAAGCCGTCCGGCGCCTGCGCCGGCGCAAGAATCGGGAAGAGAAGCCGTTCGCGCTGATGATGCCCTCGCTGGCGATGGCGCGGCGCTATTGCCGGATCTCGTTCGAGGAGGAAGCGCTGCTCTGCTCGCCGGCCGCGCCGATCGTCCTGCTTCCGCCGAGCGGGGCGCCGGGCATTGCGCCCGAGGTCGCCCAGAGTTCGCCGTACCTGGGAGTGATGCTGCCCTATTCGCCGCTGCACCATCTTCTATTAGGCGAGTTTCCCCGCCCGGTCGTCGCCACCAGCGGCAACCGCTCCGACGAGCCGATTGCGACCGGCAACGAGGAGGCGCTCGAACGGCTGGGGGAGATCGCCGACGTTTATCTGCTGCACGACCGGCCGGTGGCCCGCCCCTGCGACGATTCGGTCGTCCGGATCTGCCGTGGGGCCCCCATGCTGATCCGGCGGGCACGTGGGTATGCGCCGCTGCCAGTCTGTCTGGACCAGGACCTGCCGCCTCTGCTCGCCGTTGGCGGGCATCTGAAGAACAGCGTGGCCATCGCGATGGGGAGGGAGGTCTTCCTCAGCCAGCACATCGGAGACCTGGACACGGTGGAGGCCCGGCGGGCCTTCGAGCGAGCCATCGACGACCTGTGCCGGTTGTACCGGTTTCATCCGGAAGCGGTGGTGTGCGATCTGCACCCGGATTACGCTTCCACTCTGTGGGCGCGCTCGAGCGGTCTGCGAGTGATCGCCGTGCAGCACCATCGGGCGCATGCGGCGGCGTGCGCCGCCGAGAACGGCGTCAGCCCCCCGTACCTTGCTTTCTGCTGGGACGGGGCGGGCTATGGGGATGACGGAACGATCTGGGGCGGCGAGGTGTTCCAGGCGACGTCCGGCGGTTTCCGGCGGGTGGCCCATCTTCGGCCCTTCCGCTTGCCCGGCGGGGAAGCGGCGATGCGCCAGGCGTGGCGTTCGGCAGCGGGCCTTCAGTGGGAGGCGGGTCTGGCCGGAGAATGTCCGCCGATTGTCCGGCGGATGCTCGAGCGGGGGGTAAACTGCCCGATGACGACGTCGGTGGGCCGCCTGTTTGACGCGGTCGCCGCGATGACGGGTGTGGCGTGGGAGAATCGGTTTGAGGGCCAGGCGGCGATGCGACTGGAGCGCGCCATCGGGGCCTGCCGGACCGCGGATGCTTACCCGCTGCCGGGCGGCGATTGGGAGCCGCTGATTTGCGCGGTCTCGGCCGATGTGCGGCGGGGGACGTCGGTGGACCGGATCGCGGCGCGATTCCACAATGCGCTTGCGGCGTGGATTGTCGAGACCGCGCGCCAAGCGGCGTCCCGGCAAGTGATAATGAGTGGAGGGGTGTTTCAGAACCGCTACCTGACCGAACGCGCCGCCGGGCTTCTGGAAGCGGAGGGTTTGCGCGTCTACACGCATCAGCGTGTGCCCGCTAACGACGGCGGTCTCGCTCTCGGCCAAATCGCGCTCGGCGCCGTCGCTTTTGCCGAACGGGAGCGAGGTTAGTCATGTGTCTGGCGATTCCGGGCAAGCTGGTTAGCGTTGAAGACGGAGACGACCCCACGTTCCGGCGGGGGCGAGTGGACTTCGGCGGGGTCCTGAAGCAGGTGAGCCTCGCTCTGACGCCGGAAGCGGCTGCCGGGGATTATGTGCTGGTGCATGTGGGCTTCGCCATAGCGGTGGTGGATGAAGTCGAGGCGCAGCGAATCTTCGAGGAACTGAGACGTATGGACGAACCGTCCAGTCTCGAGGAGCCTCTGGCGTGAGATTTGTTGAGGAGTACCGGAATCCGGAGGCGGTCCGGCGCCTGGGGGAGGCGGTCCGCGGCCTGGTTACTCGTCCTTGGACGCTGATGGAGATTTGTGGCGGCCAGACTCACACCATCGTGAAGACGGGCTTGCAGGAGTTGCTGCCGCGGGAGATCACCTTGGTTCATGGGCCGGGCTGCCCGGTTTGCGTCACGCCGCTGGAGAAGATCGACAAGGCGGTGGCGATCGCGGGACGGCCGGAGGTGATCTTTTGCTCGTTCGGCGACATGCTTCGCGTTCCGGGCTCAACGCGGAGCCTGTTCGAGGCCAAGGCGGACGGCGGCGACGTGCGCATCGTTTACTCTCCGCTGGACGCGCTGCGGCTGGCGCGGGAAAACCCGACCCGACAGGTGGTTTTCTTCGCCGTCGGCTTTGAGACGACGGCGCCGCCGAACGCCATGACGATCATCCAGGCGCGGCGGGAGAATCTCCGGAACTTTTCGGTGCTGGTGTCGCACGTGCTGGTGCCGCCGGCCGTGCGCGCGATCCTGGAATCCCCGGGCTGCCGGGTGCAGGGGTTTCTTGCTCCGGGCCATGTTTGTACGGTGATGGGGTCCGAGGAGTACGAGCGGATTTCGGCCGAGTACCGGGTCCCGATCGTCATCACCGGCTTTGAACCGCTCGATCTGCTGGAAGGCATTCGGCGGGCCGTTGTCCAACTCGAGAGCGGCCGCGCCGAAGTTGAGAATCAATACAGCCGGGTTGTTCGCGGTCAAGGCAACACGATCGCCCGGCGGGTGATGGCCGAGGTCTTTGAGATGGGGCCGAGCCGTTGGCGGGGCATCGGGGAAATTCCCGTTAGCGGCCTGGCGCTGCGTGCGGCCTATCGGGAGTTTGACGCGGAGGTGCGGTTCCCGCTCGAGGTCGGCCCGGTCCAGGAATGTGCCGATTGTATTGCCGGGCTGGTGCTGCAAGGCGTTCGCAAGCCGTTTGAGTGCAGCGCCTTCGGCAACCGGTGCACTCCCGAGACCCCGCTGGGGGCGCCGATGGTGTCCTCCGAGGGGGCTTGCGCGGCGTACTACCGCTATGGGCGGCGGCAATAAAGGCGATTTGGTTTGGGGCTGCCCGCTGCCGCCGGCAACGGGGGACAAGATCGTGCTGGCGCATGGGGGCGGCGGGCGGCTGACGCATCAGCTTTTCGAATCGTTGTTTTTTCCTGCCTTCGCCAACCCGGCGCTGGAGAGCCGGCACGACGGGGCGGTGGTGCGGATCGACGGCCGCCGTCTTGCCTTCACGACGGACTCCTATGTCGTACGCCCGCTGATTTTCCCGGGGGGCAACATCGGCGACCTGGCGGTATACGGCACGGTAAACGATCTGGCCATGTGCGGGGCGCGGCCCTTGTACCTGAGCGCGGGCTTCATTCTGGAGGAGGGGCTTGCGATGGAAACGCTGCGGACGGTGGTGGGGGCGATGCGGGAGGCGGCGCAGCGGGCCGGGGTGGCGCTGGCCACAGGCGACACCAAGGTCGTCGACAAGGGCAAAGGCGACGGGATTTTCATCAACACGGCCGGGATCGGCCTTGTTGCGGCTCCGCGTCCTATCTCTCCGGCGGCGGTGCGGCCGGGTGATGCCGTGCTGGTCAGCGGAGACCTGGGCGCCCATGGCATCGCCATCCTTTCCGTGCGGGAGGGTCTGGAATTCGACGCGCCCGTGGTGAGCGATACTGCACCCCTCTGGGAGCCGGTTCGAGCGCTGCTCGAAGCGGGAATTGAGATTCACTGCCTGCGCGATCTGACCCGCGGCGGCCTCAGTTCGGCCCTGAATGAGATCGCGGCGGCCGCCCGCCTCGCCATCCGCATCGATGAGGCCGCTGTGCCCGTCAGCGAAGCGGTGAGAGCCGCGTGCGAGATTCTCGGGCTGGACCCGCTGTACGTGGCCTGTGAAGGCCGTTTCGCCGCATTCGTTCCGGCGGCGGAGTCGGAACGCGCCTTAGGGATCCTGCGGGGCTTCGAGCAATGCGGCTGTGCGGCCTCGATCGGCAGGGTGGAAACAGACCCGCCGGCAACGGTGGTGTTGCGCAGCGCCATTGGTGGGAATCGCGTCCTGGACATGCTCAGCGGCGAGCAGTTGCCGCGGATCTGCTGACCGGTTTGCCGGCCATGCGGATCAGGGTTTTGGCGTTGTCGATGGCGTGCCCCTGGAAGTCGTTGTTGAAATAGGCGTAGACGGTCCGGCCCTCGGCCAGCCATTTGCGGATGCGCTCGGCCCAAGGCTTCAGTTGCTCGTCGGAGTAGCGCGAGGCGAACAGGCGGCCGGGACCGTGGAAGCGCAGGTAAAGGAACGGCGCCGTCGGCACGCACGGGGCTTGGGGGTAGCGCTCCGATTGGGCGATCACCGCGGCGGCGCCCGCCTCCCGCAGCAGCTCCAGCGGCTCGGGGTCGAACCAGCTCGCGTGGCGGAACTCGAACGCCAGCCGGAGGCCCTGGTTCCCCGCCGCCATCTTGAGGAAGTCTGAGAGCAACCTCGTATCGCGGCGTAATGATGGGGGAAATTGGAGCAGCACGGGCCCGAGCTTGTCGCCCAGCGCCGAGGCGTGTTCCATGAACTTCCGCCATGCCTGCTCGACGCCCTCCAGCCGCTTGACGTGGGTAATGAAGCGGCTGGCCTTGACGGCGAAGACGAATTGATCGGGGACCTTGGCGGCCCAGTTTTCGTAAGTCTTCGGGCGCGGCAGGTGATAGAAGGAGTAGTTGATCTCGGTGGTGGTGAAATGCTGGGAATAGAAGGGCAGGTAGTCCTGCTGCTTGAGCTCGTCGGGGTAAAAACGGCCCCGCCAGTCGCCGTAGGTCCAGCCGGACGTGCCTACGCGCAATTCGCCCATCGCCACCCGGACTCAATTGTAACCCCAGGCGACGGGCCGCGAAACGGTTGCGGAGGTGTATCCCGCTAAGAAACGGGACTACAGGCCGGGCGATCGTATTGGAGGAGGGCCGGGCGCGCCGTTGCCGGGGCCGCGCGCGGCGTGTTACACAGGGGGTTGGGCCCGCCGAGGCCGGGGACAGCCGTTTCCTTCTCCTCCGGCGGCAGGGCCCGGGAGCGAGTTCGATTCAGCCTGGAAAAGTCTACCTCGTCGGGGCCGGCCCCGGCCATCCCGAACTTCTCACGCTGAAAGCGGCGGAGCTGTTGAAGCACTGCGATGTGGTCGTGTACGACCGGCTGATCCACGAGGAAGTGCTGTCGCTGGCCAAGCCATCGGCGGAGCGCATCTACATGGGCAAGCCGGTGGGCAAGCACGACTCGCGCCAGGAGGAAGTCCACGAACTGCTGGCGCGAAAGGCCCGTGAGGGCAAGATGGTAGTCCGGTTGAAGGGCGGCGACCCCTTCGTTTTCGGCCGGGGCGGCGAGGAGGCCGAATACCTGGCCGACCAGGGTCTTCCTTTCGAAGTGGTTCCGGGAATCACCTCGGCGTTCGCCGCGCCGCTGAGCGCCGGCATCGCGGTGACCCACCGGGAGGCGGCCTCGTCGGTGGCCGTCGTGACCGGCCATGAGGCCACCAAAGACCACAACCGTGTCAACTGGCAGTCATTGGCCGGCATCGACACGTTGATCTTCCTGATGGGGGTCAGCAACACCGGCATGATTGCCCAGACGCTGATCCGGCACGGAAAAAGCCCGGAGACGCCGGCGGCCATGATCCAGATGGCGTTCTGGCACGACGAGCGGGCGGTGTTCGGGACGCTGGCCACGATCGCCGAGGAAGTTCGGCGAGCCGGGATCCGGCCGCCGGCGACGCTGGTGATCGGCGAGGTGGTGCGGATGCGGGACAAGCTGCTGAAGGCCGAGCGCGACTTAAAGCGGAGGCCGGACGGAAGCTCGCGCTTCGAGCCGGCGCCGGCTCCCGATGAACTGCTTCGTCTGGCATCTGCGGGGCTCGGCAGCCAGGTTTTGGGCTACGCTCTGGAGCTGGGGCTGTTCGACCTGTTGGAGACGCCGGCCACGCCCGCTCAGCTTGCCCGGAGGCTGGAACTGGAGGCGGGGGCGCTGGGGGAGATGCTGGAAGCGCTCGTGTCGCTGGGAATCCTGGAACGGGGCGCCGATGGATACCGGAACCTGGAGCTCGGCTCGCGCTATCTCAGAAGCGATTCGCCGGAGAGCTTGCGCATCGCGCTGCTCCACCAGGCGCGCCTTTCGGCCGAGTGGAGGCGGCTGGCTGAGTACGGGCGCGCGGGGTGTCCCGAGTCGGTCCCGGTTGCGAGCGAAGATGAGCACCATGCCGCCTGCGAAGCATTGGCCCGGTTTGCCGCCCCGGCGGTGGCTGACAAGCTGGATCTCGGGCCGCACGGCCCGGTGCTGCTGATGGGTTACGGGGGAGACAGCTACCGGCGGGCGGTTGCCGGCCGCTGGCCCCATCTGGTATTCACCGCCGCGAATCCGTTCTTGAACGGCTCATCGCCGCTGGCGGCGCTGGCGGAGACGGGCGGGACGGTGTTCGGGGCGATTCTTCTGGTGGGCTTGCTCGGATCGTGCAACCGGGGCGAGGTTGAGCAGGTGCTTGAGGCATGCCCCGGCCGGTTGCGGGCGGGCGGGTTGCTGGCGCTGCACGACACGTTTCTTCCCGCCTCGGCGCTGCCGCCGCCGGAGGTGCTGCTCGGGTCGCTGGGCCGGCGGATGCAGCGCGGCGGCTGCCGCACGTGGTCGCTGGAGCGGCTCGAGGGCGTCCTGCGCGAACTGGGATTCGGGGAGATTACCTCCCGGAGCTTGCCTGCCGGAACGATCCTGGTGACGGCCCGGCGAGGCTGAACGCGCGGGGCTACATATAATCGGAGGTATATGTCCGATAGAAAGCGGATCCTTATCGTCGGCGGCGTTGCGGGAGGCGCTTCCTGCGCGGCGCGTGCGCGCCGGCTGGACGAGGAGACCGAGATCATTCTGTTCGACCGCGGCCCGTTCGTCTCCTTCGCCAATTGCGGGCTGCCGTACTACGTCGGCAATGTCATCAAGGAAGAAGGCGATCTGCTGGTCAGCTCACCGGAGATGTTCCGGCAGAACTTCAATATCGAGGTGCGCACGGAGAACGAGGTGACGGCGATCGACCGCGCCCGGCGGGAGATCGAGGTCCGGGACCTACGGGCGGGGCGGACGTACCGGGAGCGCTACGACGCCTTGGTGCTTGCCCCCGGCGCGTCTCCGGTCCGGCCTGCGTGGCCGGGCATCGACCACCCGGCGATCCACATTCTGCGGACGATCCCGGACAGCAACCGGATCCGCGCCTGGATCGCGGAGCGCAAACCGCGCCGCGCGGTGATCGTCGGCGGCGGCTTCATCGGGCTGGAAATGGCCGAGAACCTGCTCCAGCGCGGCCTCAGGGTGACCATTGTCGAGAAGCTGCCGCAACTGATGCCGCAACTCGACCCGGAGATGGCCGAGCCGGTGGCGCGGCATCTGGAGAGCAAGCGGATCGCGGTCGAATTGGGCGACGCAGTGACGGGGTTCGACCATCAGGGTGACGGCAGCGTGACGGTGAAGACGGAATCCGGTGGGGCCTATCCCGCCGACCTCGTTGTATTGTCGGTGGGGGTGAGGCCGGAGACGGCGCTGGCCCGTCAAGCCGGGCTGGAGATCGGCGACCTGGGCGGCGTCAGGGTGGATGAGTCTATGAGGACTTCCGATCCCCACATCTGGGCGGTGGGCGACGTGGTGGAGGTGAAGGACGTCGTCACCGGCGGGTGGTGTCTGGCGCCGCTGGCGGGACCGGCCAACCGTCAGGGCCGGATCGCCGCGGACTCGATTCACGGCCGGGACGCCAGGTTCCGGGGCGTCCAGGCGACGACGATTTGCGGCTGTCTGGGCCTGACGATCGCCATGACCGGCGCCGGTGAAAAGCGGCTGCGGGAGGCCGGCATCGAGGACTACCAGGCGGTGTACCTCCACCCCGGGAGCCACGCCGGCTACTATCCCGGCGCCAAGCCGATTCACATCAAGCTGCTGTTTTCCCGCGCCGGCGGGCGCGTGTACGGCGCGCAGGCTGTCGGCGCGGAGGGCGTGGACAAGCGCATCGATGTGGTCGCGATGGCGATCCAGAAAGGGGCCACCGTCTACGACCTCGCCGAGGCGGAACTCTGCTACGCCCCGCAATTCGGCGCCGCCAAGGACCCGGTGAACCTGGCGGGGATGGTGGCGACCAACGTCCTCAGAGGCGATCTCCCCCTGGCCGACTGGCGGCGACTGGAGGGAACCGACGCCCTGATCCTGGATGTCCGCCAGCCCGAGGAGTATGCGCGCGATCACATCGACGGCGCGGTGAACATCCCTCTGGGCGAGTTGCGGGGGCGCCATGCCGAGCTCCCGAGGGACCGCGAGATCTGGGTGAACTGCGCCATCGGCCAGCGGTCCTACTATGCGGTGCGGTTTCTGGCGCAGAAGGGCTATCGGGTCAGGAATCTGCCCGGGGGCATCGTGACTTACTGGGGGTTTTACCCGTAAGGGCCGTCAGGCCGGCCGCGCGCTCAACAGCTCGTTGACCTTGGCCAGCAGGGCCTCGCGGTCGATCGGCTTCTCGAAATAGCCGTCCGGCGGGCGCACCTGTTTGCGCGTTTCGATGAAGCGTTTGAAGTCGTGGGAGATCCCGGTGATGATCACCACCGGAATGGCGTCGGTGTCCTGGGCGGCCTGAAGGTCGCGATACATGCGCACGCCGGATTCTTCGGGCATGCTGATGTCGAGCGTGATCAAATCCGGCTTTTGCCGACGCGCAATCTCGAAGCCTTCCTTGCCGTTCGTGGCGGTGAAGACCGTGAAGCCGTTGTCCTCAAAGAACGCCTTCAGGTAAGCGCAGACATCCGGCTCATCATCCACAATCAGAATCGACTTTTGGGTGCGCTCGCTCATTGGACTCACTGTGGCGAAGCAGGGCGTCGCGCGGAGGCGGCGCCCGCCGTTCGCTCCTACCCCGATTGTATCCGAATCAGAGTCACAACTCCTGTTTCCGGCGCCGTCAGTTCTTCGCCGGGTCGCCGGCCTGTACATACTGCTTCAGCCAGCCGAAGAGCTGCTGGAAGAAGAAGCGGCTGTTCTCGCCGGTCAGCACCCAGTGGTTCTCCTCGGGGAAAACGATAAGCTTGGAGGGCACGCGCCGCCGCTGAAGCAGCTTGTAGATTGCGAGCGCCTGGCCGAGCGGGACGCGGAAATCCTTCTCGCCGTGCGTGATCAGCATCGGGGTTCGGAAGTTGGCGGCGTAGCGCAGCGGATTCTGGTCCTGCCACTGGCCCTTGCCCTCCCAGACCGGGCCTCCATAGCGCATCTCCCAAAAGAATCCGCCGTCAGTGGTTCCCCACATCGAATCGTGATCGGTCAGCCCCGCATGGTTGAACAGGGCCCGGTAGCGGGTGGTGGTGGCCTGCATCCAGTTGGCGAGATAGCCGCCATAGCTGGCGCCGCCGGCCACCTGGCGGGAAGCGTCGATGAACGGAAAGCGGCGGATGGCTTCATCGGCGGCCTCGTTAATGTCTTGGGCCGGGCCGCGCAGCACGTCGCGGTTGATCGCATCGGCAAACTTCTCACCGAAGCCCGTCGAGCCGGTGTAGTTGGTCATCAGCACGACAAAGCCCTGGGCGGCGAGGTAGTGGAAGTTCCAGCGGAGAAAGAACTGGTCTTTCCACATGTTGTGCGGGCCGCCGTGCATGAAGACCAGCAGGGGGTACTTTTTGGTTTCGTCAAAGGCGGGCGGCAGGACGAGCATGTTGTGGATCCGGGCGCCTTTCTTCGAGGTGAACCAGAAATGGCGCGGCGGCTGCCAGTCGATCTGAGCCGCCCGCTCGGCGTTGAAGCGGGTCAGGGCGTGGTGGCCTTGCCGCTCCGGCTCGATGCGCACGATCTCGGCGGGCTCGATCATGCTGGTGTAGTTAGCGACGAGCAGCGGCCGGGCGGCGCGCTCCGGGATGACCAGTCCGGAGTAAACTCCCCGCGTGATGTCGAAGGCCAGGCGGGCGGCGCCGGTTTCGGCGTCCATGACGAAGACCTTCTCGTGGCCGGCTTCCTCCGCCGTGAAGTAAATGGTCTTACTGTCTGGTGTGAAGGCGAAATCCCCGACCGAGCGGTCCAGTTCCCGGCCGAGAATCTTCGGCGGTCCGCCGGCGGGCCACGGCAGCCTTGCGATCCGCGTGTGGCTGTACAAAGCCTCGTGCTCGCTGCGCGAGAACTTTGCGTAGAGCGCTTTGCCGTCCGGGCGGAAAACCGGTTCGCTGAAGCTGTCGCGGCCCGAGGTGAGCGCCTCAGGCTCGCCGCCGGAGACGGAGATGCGATAGAGGTGAGTGGTCCAGAAATCGTAGGCCGCGACATTCCGGTCGGCCGAAGCGGCGAACACGATGCTCCGGCCGTCGGGCGCCCAGACGGCCTGGAGGGAGTAGCCGGAGAGTCCGGACGGCGCCCCCGAGAAGCCGGCGGCGACGGCCAGCCTGGTGCCGGCCAGCAAGTCGCGCGTGGCGGCGCCCGGCGTGGCGTCCAGCACAAGAGGGTGGGGGCGCGTCTCGTCCAGCCAGCGGTCCCAGCGGCGGATCGGGAAGCTGTCGTAGATCCGGGCGTTCCATTGGCGCTGCTTGCGCTCTTGGATGATCTTGCGGTTGGCGGCGTCGTCGGCGGCGCCGGGATAGACGTCGCTTTCGACCAGCAGTTTCGAGCCGTCGGGGCTCCACTTCGGGTTTCGGGCGCCGGTCGAGAGCTGAGTGATGCGGACCGCTTCGCCTCCGTCCAGCGACAGGACGTAGACCTGCGGAGCGTCATCGCCTTCGCGCCGGGCGGTGAAGGCGATGCGGCGGCTGTCGGGCGCCCATGCGACGCCGTCCTCGCCGCCTTTGGTGAACGTCAGGCGGCGCGGCTCGGCGCTTCCGCCGGCAGGAACGATCCAGAGATCGGAGACCTGCTTGTCCGGCTCATAGGACGGCTCAGTGACCGAGAAGACGACCCATTTCCCGTCGGGGCTGACCGCGGGCGCTCCCACGCGTTTCATTAGCCAGACGTCTTCATGGGTAATGGGGCGCAGCCCGGCGAGGACCGGCGCGACCCAAACGACCAGCCAGAGGATTCCACGCATCAGCATAGAGAACATGTTTGCACGGCTTTCGGAATCAGGTGCGGCGGCCAGGGGGCCTGAGATTACTGGGCTGTGTGGATCGCCGCGAGCTTGGCCTCGTTCGAGGTTGCGGGGGACGTCTGGAAAACCCCAGTTTGGGCGTGAAAACACCCTTGACATTCCTCGCCTGGGGGGGGGTAGAGTAGACATGGAGTAGTGGGCCATGAAAACCGGTTTTCCGGCAATCGGGCTCGTTGTAACGCTCACCTGGCTCCAGGCCCGGCCGGCGACTGGGGCTGAAATCGTGGCCGTCGTGAACGGAGAGCCGATCACGGCGGTGGAACTCGAAGAATCGATCAAACCCCAGTTGGAGCAGATCTCGGAGCAGCTCGAAAGGCTTCGGCGCACAATGTTGCTCAAGCTGATCGACAACCGGCTGCTCGAGCAAGCGTCTCACGCCGAAGGGGTGAGCGTTGAGGCGTACTTGCGAAGACATGTGGAGCGGGTGACCGTCTCGGATCAGGAGGTCGAGGAAGCCTATCAGAGGAGCCGCCAGCAGTTTCCCGGAGCACTCGCTCCGGAGGCGAAGTACCGCATTCGCCGGGCGCTGGAAGACAGGCGGCGCGCCGATGCGCTTTCGGAGCTTCTCGGCAGACTGCGCAGAAGCGCCCGCATCGAGAATCGCCTGTCGGAGGAGCCCGCGCCAGCGGCCGCAATGGCCGCCGAGGAGGGCCCGACTCGCGGAGCGACCGGGGCTGCGGTGACAATCGTCGAGTTTTCCGACTTTGAGTGCCCCTTCTCGCGCCGGGCCGCTGCCGTCATCTCCAGGGTGGTGGAGAAGTGGAGCGGCCAGGTGCGGCACGTTTTCAGACATTTCCCGTTGGGCTACCACCGTCACGCCTTTGACGCCGCGAAGGCGGCCGTGTGCGCAGAGCAACAGGGCCGGCTCTGGGAGTTTCGCGAGGGCGCTCTGCGAGAGGGCCAGGAGCTAAGTCCGGCGGGGCTGGCGGCGCTTGCCGCCGCAGTCGCACTCGACAGGCAGGAGTTTGCCCGCTGCATGAGCTGTCCGCAAACGGCCGAACGCGTCCGGCGGGATGTGTCACTCGGCCGCCGGATGGGTGTGACGGGGACGCCGGCGGTTTTGGTCAACGGCCGAAAGCTGCACGACGTTGAGCGGCTCGAGCACGCAATTATTGAGGAGTTCTCCCGCAGCGGGGGAACTGAGGCGCCCCAGATGCAGACGCAACTGGGCCCCGGGGCGCCAGATCACCCGAGGTGAACGGCTTGCAGGAGATTGGAGGTTCAAGGATGAGAAGTTGTCACGGCCTGCCGAACAGATTGCTTAAGTTCGGCGTGTTCGCTCTGTTATCGGCCGCTTGGTTGGGGGCCCAGACATGCTCGCTCCAGGCGGCGGGTCTCAACCAGAACCGGAAAATATTCAGCTCGTTGATCTACGGAGGCTTCATCACCGCGGAGTGTCCGGGTGACCTTCACTATTGTCCCTTCTGGGTCTGGCCTGAACACAGCGTCCCATTCGGCAACTGGGGGGGTAACGTCGAATTTTGGCCAGAAGCAAAACGGCCATCAATTTCAGGGGTGGTGCCGGTACAATTGGGTATGCGACAACTATGGCAATTGTGGGACCCACTGTACGGATAGCTGGTGGGAGTGGAACAGTTGCACGTCTTGGACGCAGTGGGGGGCTCCGAATTGCACGCTGTACAACGCCGACAACTGCTATGGTCAAACGACGATATGGGGCAACAACGTCCATGGTACGACCAGTGTCAGCTTAGCCGTCAGTTGTCCGTATGACACCAATGGGGACGGCTACTGCGACACGGGAGGCTGTAGGGATCTTTTCAGCTACGGCACGGGGAGCAATTGGATGACGTTGTACGAGCTCGACGGGTGCGACGAGGACGAACTGGTGCAGTCGCTCTATTTTCCGCCGGTAAACGTGTACCTGAGCTGTAGCCCGGGTTGGTGCAATGCCGCGGGCAGCAGTTGGGTGGCGCCGATGTATTACGATACGCCGAGCTGGCCACCGTTGGTCGATGCGCGGATGGCCATGCTGGTGAACTTCGGCGTGTACGTCGATGGTCTGAGCTGCCAGTACCTGCGGCAGATGGAGCCGCGGTACAACTGTGACTGGTGAGGCAAACATGTTCGGAGGAGAGGTCAGTTCATCCATCGCGGTCCGCTGCCTTCTTGGAATTTGCATCTTGGTCGTAACGGCGGCCGCGCGGGAGCGCCCACTCGTCGAAGCAAGCTGGGAGGAGTTGCCGCCGTTGCTGGAGGGCCGCGAGATTGAGACCGTGCTGCTGGACGGTGTCCGCATCAAGGGTAGGGTGCTCAAAGTGGCCGCCGATAGCATCGAGATGAGGGTCTCGAAGAGTTCGGACCCAACGCAGCCTCGCGGCGAACGTCGGATTCGCCGGGAGCTGTTCGGCCTGATCGGCGTGAAATTACGGAAGGGCCCAGCGCGCGCATTACTCACCGCCGCCGGTATTGTGGGCCCGTGGGCTATCCTGGCCGCGAAGTACCACGCAGGACTCCCAGAAGGTGGCGGCGCTCGTTGGGTTTTCGCTGCATACGGTCTGCCGATTGCTCTCGGTGTCATCGGCTATCATCTCGGCGCGCGTCTGGACGACAAGTCCTTCGATGTGAAAGTGATCGATCCAGGGGCCCGGAAGGGAGGGGCTCGCAGGGATCCGCGCGAGCAAGCAGCTCTGGGGAGCGAACACGTCAAGGCCGAGACGAGACGAACACGGAGAACGAGCCATGAGGAAAGAACTCAGGAATCGAGCTTTTGACCCCCTGGTTGTTGTTTTGGCACTGGGACCTTTGTGCTTGTTGGCGAATGCGCAGCAGGTGTTTCGGATCGAGGGCCGGCTCACCGCCCCGGACGGCCAGGGAGTGCCGGGCGACGTGACCTTACTCGAAGGAACGCGCTTGGTGCGAGCGGCCAACAGCCCGACAGACAGCCAGGGGCGGTTCGCTGTGGAGGCGGACCCGGCGGCAGCCTGGCTCCTGGTCGCCAAAGCGAACGGTTATGTCTCCAGCGAGATCCGGATCAGAGGGGGCGTAGCCGGTGAGGTCCTGACGGTGAACTTTGTCCTGGCGCCGGCCGGCAAGGTCGCCGGCCAGGTGATCGACGAGACCGGGCGAGGCGTGCCCAACGCCCTGGTGCGCGTGAGGTACCCGGGCGAACGGAGATTCTTCGAATTCGGCCAGGAAACCGGCCCGCAGCAAGCGGACGACTTCGGCAACTTCACCCTGCCTTTCGTTGCGCAGGGAAGGACGTTCGTGATCGAAGCATGGACCGATGAGAGCCTTCCAAGCTTCTCTAGCCCACTGATCCTCTCGGGAGCTCCCCTGAAGAATGTCGCGGTGCGGCTCGTGAGAAGGGGCCAGACCGTGCGAGGCAGGGTCCGCAACACGGCTGGGCTTGGTATCCCGGGTTTGACCGTTCGTCTGCGCGCCGAAGGGGAGCTGGAGGATTTCTCGGCTGAGGAACGGAGTTCGCTGAGTTTTGTCTTAAAGGCCAACCAGCGGGCGACCAGCGGTCCCGACGGTTCATTCGAGTTCAAAGGGCTCCCGGCAGGGAAGTTGATTCTCGTGGCGGAGGATTCGGCCGACAGGCGGACGAAACGAGAAGCGGTGGTTCAACGCGCAGAGTCGCTGACCCTCGACTTGACGCTGCCCTGACGCTTGCCTCTCCTGCGCGCATGGCCGTGGCGGCGAGCTTCGGCGTCTATGTCGATGGTGTGAGCTGCCAGTACCTCCGGCAGATGGACCCGCGGTACAACTGCTACTGGTCAGGCAGTCATGTTCGGAAGAGAGGTCAGTTCATCCCTCGCGGTCCGCTGCGTTCTTGGAATTTGCATCCCGGCGGCGGCGGCGCGGGAGCGCCCACTCGTCGAAGCAAGCTGGGAGGAGGTGGCGCCGTTGCTGGAGGGCCGCGAGATTGAAACCGTGCTGCTGGACGGCGTCCGCATCAAGGGCCCAACATTTTAGGGGAATGTGCTCCTGGGGAAATCGAGGCTAGCCGGACCTGGCGTGTAGCCTAGCCGGAGAAGAACTGGCGAATGTAGTTTAGCGCCAGGCCCGTTACGAGAATCCCGAGGAAGAGGCGGATCCAGCGTTCGGGGAGGTGCTTCTGGAGGCGCGCGCCGAGGAAGGTGCCGGCCAGTCCGCCCAGACCGAACAGCGCGCCGAGCAGCCAGTCCGGGCGCACCGCCGTGCCCGCCGAGATCGGCAACCGGGCCAGCAGCTCGTAAAAGCCAACACCCACGATCGAGGTCACGAACGTGCCGAACAGCGCCGCCCCGGCGATCGTGTACACCGGCAAGTGCATGACGGAGACCACAAACGGGGCGATGATGGCCCCACCCCCGATGCCGTAAATACCGCCGGCGATGCCGACGGCGAAGGCGAGTGCGAACAGGGCGACCGGGTGGAACGAGAAGGTCTCGTCCCAGAAGTCATATTCGATGCGGGCAACCGAAATCGACCGCGTCTTCACGACGGCGTGGGCGGGGAGCTTGCGGTTGAACTTGGCTTCGATTGCGTTCCGGCGGCCGGTCCCGCGCAGCCGGGCGGCGAACTCCCACAGCAGGCGGCCCCCGAGCCAGAGCAGCACGAGGCCGACAAAGAACTTGGCCGACCGGGCATCGGGCATGTACCTGATGCGGATCACGGCCCCGATGAAGATCCCGGGCAAGGTGCCGGCGAGCGTCGTCCAGGCGATCGGCCAGGCCATCCGCCCCTCGCGAATGTACTGGGAGACGCCGCCGGGAATCGCCACGACGTTGTAAAGGAGATTCGTCGCGCTGACCGCCGGGCTGGTGAAGCCCAACACGCTCATTTGGAACGGCAAGATCAGGAAAGCGCCGGAAATGCCTGCCGGCGTGACCAGCGAAGCGATGGCAAAGGCAACAAGGGGCGGCAGCAGCGGGGAACAATCAACGCCGGATACCGGGAAGTGCACTGAGCTCGCTGGCTGCCTCCGTCGTCTGTCGGAACCTTAATTCTTAAACAAAGTCTCGCTGATGGCAACCAGGAGCGCCAGCGCCACCACGCCGATGCCGATGCTCCAGATGATGAGCTTCTTCTCGATCGGCAGCACCGGCTCGTACGCTACGTCCATCTTCTCGAGTTCTTCAGCCAGCTTCGGCTCGTCCATGTTTCAGCTCCTCAAAGTGTCGGCGGCTTGATCCCCTGGAAGAAGATCCAGGAGATGGCGAGCGCCACCCAGATGATGAACCCGAACAGGCAGAGCACATACACCGCCGCCAGCCGCCCGATTCCCTCTTCCCACAGCTTCCGGAAGTTGGAGACCACGCCGATGGTGAAGAAGGTCATCACGAAGAAGGCTCCGCGGAATACGTTCGCCTCGCCCATCGCCTGGTTGAGCCGTGGGATCCAGCTCGATAAGGCCAGCGCCAGCCCGAGCACGAGGACGAACGTCCCCATGTAGCCGAGCACGAACTTCGGGAAGCGCTGCCAGATCTGCGAGGCCTGCACCGCGCCGCTGCCTCGGCCTTCAATCTTGGCCGACCAGATCCAGGCCAGGACAAAGGCCCAGACGCCGATGAACACATCGATGAATACTTTGACCGTGGCGCTCGTGCCCATGATCCATCCTTCCTCGTACCGGATCCCGTCCACCGCCTGGGCCTTGGCCAAAATGAGCGACTCGGTAATCGCCCCGCTGGCCACCGCGGCGCCATCGGTCTTGACCGCCAGCGCCATCCAGGAACCGGCGACGATCGGCTCGTGATGCAGAAAGCTCTGGGCCAAAAAGGGCAGGATGAGCAGCTCCACCACCGCGAATACAACAACGAGGGAGGACACCATGATCGGAATCACCGGCCGGGCGCGAATGGCGGACCCGGTGGCGATCGCCGCCGAGACGCCGCAGATCGAAATGCCGGAGGCCAGCGGCGCCGCCCACTCGCGGTTGAACCGGAAATACTTCCTCGCCACGAAATAGACGACCGCCCAGAAGATCAGGTAAGCCACCAGAATCGCGCACAGGCCTTGAAACATCAGCGAGGTCGCCAGCGCCAGTTGCTCGGCCGCCTTTACGCCCAGCGCTCCGCCCAGAATCACGATCGCCGTCTTGACGTACAGCTCCGGCCGGATCGCCTCTTTCCAGGCTGCTGCCGCTGAGGGCACGAAGTTGCCGATCAGCAGCCCGACAATCAGGGCGACGATGAAGCCGGCCTCGGGCGTCAGGTTCATCGACCAGCCGATGCCGAACTGGCGGAGCTCGTTCGGCGTGGCCGCGATATAGGCGTAGCTGCCGATAATCCAGCAGCCATAGCTGATGACGAAGACCGCCGTGAAACCTTTCACGAATCGCCGCACGTTAGCGCCGAGTGCGGCGGCGCCGACGGCCATCACCGCGGTGAGGAATAAGTAAGTTAACAGCAGCGAAACGAGGCCGGGCAACGCCTGGTAGGCGCCTGACACGGGCTTCAGCGCGGTGGCGATGTCAGTCCAAACCACGGTCTTTACGGCCCATCCGAGCAAGTCCGCTCCAAACAGCAGTGCCAGCGACAGGACGAACAGGAACAGGCCGATATAAACCGAAAGCCAGTCTTCACTTATACGGGGGCGTTTTGCTTCCATTGCCGGCATGGTTATGTGAGGCTCTCGCGAACCGAAAGGGTGATCTTATAGAAAACCGTGATGAGCAGGCAACCGAGCGCCCACACGGCCAGCGTGATGCCGATCTCGGGCAGCGTCGGGGCATACTCGGTGATGGCGCCCAGCGGCGACGGGACGAAGCCGCCGACGATCAGGCCGATGCCCTTGTCGATCCACAGGGACACAAACACCAGGACACAGGTGACGGCCAGCGTTGTTTCGTTGCGCCGGTAGCTGGGAACGATCAACAAGACCAATGCGACTACCGAGAGGATCACCGAAGTCCACATCCAGGGCACCAGCGAGGCGTGCCCGTCGAGGCCGGCGAAAAGGTACTGGAAATGGTGTTTGTGCTCGGGAATGCCGCTGTAGAAGACTGTGAACACCTCCATGAGGACGAAGAACACATTGATGATCATGGCGTAGGTGACAATCAACGACAGCTTCTGGATCGGCTCGCGGCCGACGTCGAACCAGGTCAGCTTCCGGATGATCAGGCACAGCAGGATCAGCAGCGCCGGTCCCGAGGAGAACGCGGAAGCCAGAAAGCGGGGGGCCATGATGGCGGTGAGCCAGAACGAGCGGCCGGGCAGGCCGTTGTACAGGAACGCCGTCACCGTGTGAATGCTGATGGCCCACGGGATCGACAGCAGGATGACCGGCTTGATCCAGTCCGGCGGGGCGACGCCCTTCCTCTCGGCGCTCAAGGTCACGTAGGCAATCACGGCGTTTAAGATCAGGTAGCCCGACAGCGAAATCATGTCCCAGAACATGATGGAGTTCGGCGTCGGGTGCAGGATGATGTTCACCACCCGGGTCGGCTGGCCCATGTCCACGAACACGAAGAGCATGCACATGGTGACGGCGGCCATGGCCAGGAATTCACCGAGGATGGTGATTTTGCCGAAGACCTTGTAGTCGTGCAAGTAGTAGGGCAGAACGACCATCACCGCCGAGGCGGCAATCCCAACCAGGAAGGTGAACTGGGCGATGTAAATCCCCCAGGTGACATCGCGGCTCAGACCGGTGATTCCCAGGCCGTAGTGGAACTGCCGGAGATAGCATAGGAAGCCCACGCCGATCACGGCGAACAGGCCCAGCAGCCACAGCCAGTACCGCCGGCTGCCGACAACTGCTTTTTCGAACATCAACATGGCCAGGACCTCACACGATGTAAAACACCTCAGGCTTAGTGCCGAGCTCCGGTTTACGCCGCAGCGTGAACTCCTGGCGCAGCAGCCGCCGCACCTCGGAGCCGGCGTCGGCCAGGTCTCCGAAGACCAAGGCCTTCTCCGGGCAGGCCTCGACGCAGGCCGGCAGCCGGCCCTGCGCCAGGCGCTCGTCGCAGAAGGTGCATTTCTCGACCACGCCCTTGGTGCGGGTTGGATAGCCGGCATGCATTCTCCGGATGTGCGGCCGCGGGTCGAACCAGTTGAAGCTGCGCGAGCCGTACGGGCAGCCCGCCACGCAGTAGCGGCAGCCGATACAGCGGTGCCAATCCATCATGACGATGCCGTCGCTCTCGCGTTTCCAGGTGGCCTTGGTGGGGCAGACGCGCACGCAGGGCGGCTCGTCGCAGTGGTTGCAAAAGACGAGCACCGGCCGCCCCTGAAGGCCTTCCTTGAGATGCTCACTTTCCTGGGAAGGGAAGGCGTGCTCGAAGGGCTCTTTCCAGATCCACTTCACCTCCCGTTTCGGGTCGGCAATCTGCGGCACGTTGTGGGTCTGATGACATGCATCGATGCACTGGCGGCAGCCCTCTTCGCGCAGGCACTTGCGGGTGTCGATGACCATCGCCCAGCGCTTTGCCTTTAGTGCGCCGGGCTCGGGGGATGTGACCGCTGTCTGGGCGCGGGAAACGATGCTCGCCAGCCGCCCGCCGGCGATCGCCCCTGCTACCGAGCATCCGGTGATGCGAATGAAAGTCTTTCTGTCCATGCTCGTACCGCCTTTCTTAGGGTCCGCCGGGCGCGTTGGCGGCAACCGGCGCCTCGGCGGCCGCCTTCGGCGCCAGCGAGGGATCGACATGGCAGTCCCAGCAGTAAGGACTCACCCCCGAGTACGTGTGGCACTTGTCGCAGAACCGGGCCTTGTCACTGTGGCAGTCCAGGCACGTGCCCGAGAGGCTCATGGTGTAAGTCCTGCCGCCCACGGTGACCAGCCGGTTCCCGTTGCGCACGACCTGGTCTCTCCACTCCATCAGCACGTCCATGTGGGAGGCCCGCATAAACTCAGTCGGGTAGATGCAGCGGTCTCCCTTGACCGGCTTCTGGAGATCCGGCGGCGCGGAGGAGGCGCCGACGGCGGTGTTGTACCAGATCGGAAAGGTCAGCAAGCCGATCAGTATGGCCAGTCCCGCCAGGATCAGTCCGCGGTCACGCATGAGCGACCTCCTGTTCGGTCTTGAGCGGCTCTCCGCGCAGGTCGGTGGTGCGGGCGGTTTCGCCCTCCATGACGAGCGCGTTGCCGACGAGCTCGTGGACGCCGGCGACCTCGACCCCCGGCACCCAATACTCGAGCAGGGGCGGCAGGGTGGCCTTGTCGATCGCGCAGATGCAGGTCAGGACGTTTACGCCGTGCTTTTGTTTCACGTACTTGACGGCCGCCGCCCGCGGCAGGCCGCCGCGGAGCCGCATCTCGAGGTTTTCGTCAGTTCCCAGGCCCGATCCGCTGCCGCAGCAGAAGGTTTGCTCGCGGATCGTGTTCTCGGGCATCTCGAAGAAGTGGTTGCAGACGTTGCGCAGGATGTAGCGGGGCTCCTCGAACAGGCCCATGGCGCGGGCGGGATTGCAGGAGTCGTGGAACGTCACCCTCCAATGATCGTTGCGGCTCGGATCGAGCTTGAGCTTGCCGTGCCGGATCAGGTCGGCGGTGAATTCACAAATGTGGATCATCTTGGTGGAGGCGGCGTGCTCGAAGACCGTCCCGGTGATCGGCGATTTGGGCACCTCGAGGAAATCGGCCGGCCCGTTCATGGTGTCCATGTACTGGTGGAGCACACGCCACATGTGGCCGCATTCGCCGCCGATCAGGAACTTCACGCCCAGCCGTTTGGCCTCCCGGTAGATCTTGTCGTTGAGCCGCTTCATCAGGTCATGGGAACTGAACAGCCCGAAATTGCCGCCTTCCGAGGCGTAGGCGCTCAGCGTGTAATCCAGGCCGATGTGATGGAACAGGAGCAGGTAGCCGAGCAGCGTGTAGTAGTGCGGCGAGGCGAAGTAGTCGGCCGAGGGCATGATGAACAGGACCTCGGCGCCTTTCTTCATGATCGGCGCCTCGACGCGGACGCCCGTCAGATCCTCCAGCTCGTCGACCGCGAAGTCGATGGAATCCTTGAAGCCGTGTGGCTGCACGCCCAGGTGGTTGCCGGTGCGGAAGCAGTTGGCCGCCGGCTCCATCACCCAGTTGATGTTGCAGCCGACCAGATTCAGCAGCTCCCGGCCGATCATGGTGATCTCGGCCTGATCGATCCCGTACGGACAGAAGACCGAGCAGCGCCGGCATTCCGTGCATTGGTAGAAGTAGTAAAACCACTCTTTCAGCACGTCCACGGTCAGCTCGCGCCCGCCGGCCAAGCGCCCAAGGGTCTTGCCCGCCGGCGTGAAGTAACGGCGGTAGATCGAGCGGATCAGCTCGGCCCGGAGCACGGGCATGTTCTTGGGATCGCCGGAGCCGATGTAGAAGTGGCACTTGTCCGAGCAGGCGCCGCAGCGCACGCAGATGTCCATGAACAGGCGGAAGGAACGATACTTCTCCAGCCGTTGCTTCATCCCGTCCAGGATGATCTGCTTCCAGTTTTCCGGCAGCTTCCAGTCCTCCTCCGGAGGGTGCCACTCGCGCGGGTAAGGAAATCCCAGGTACGCAACGTTCTTGGGCGCCGCGCTGTAGCAGTACACGCCCCGGCGGAATTCCACGCGCGTGTCCATCCAATTGGCCCGCGGCGGCCGGTAGTCGATCTGAACGAGCTGTTCGGGTGTCGGCGTCGCTTCAGACATCATTCACTCCTTGTCGAGCGGCAAGCCGGCCGCGACGATCTTGTCGTGGAACTCCTCTTCCCACTCTTCATAGGTATGGACCTGAACCTCGGGATTCCACGGATTAATGTGCCGCCGCGCGCGGTTATTGTTGGGCAGGTTCCGGGTCGGGCTGAGAAACACGCCCGGCATGTGAAGCAGCTTGCTGAACGGGAAGTAGCAGAGCAGCGCGCTGAGCAGCACCAGATGCACGAAGAACAGCGGACCGATGGTCTCGGGCACCACCGGCGACAGCGTTACCAGCCCGACTGCCAGCCGTTTGATGTCCACGATGTCGACCTTGGTGAAGTACCGCATCCACAGTCCGGACAGCACGAGCCCGAGCAGGAGGAAGAGCGCCAAGTAGTCACTGAACTGCGAGATGTACCTCACCTGAGGGTTGAACAGCCGGCGCGCCAGCAAGTAAGACAGCGCCACCAGTATGATCACGCCGGTCCAGTAGAGCACCGGCGCGCCAATCTGAAAGAAGCCATCGAGGTTCTGCACCGCCAGCACCCAGCCGGGCACGGGTTCCATGAAAAACCGGAGGTGGCGAATGAAGATGATCAGGAACGACCAATGAAAGGCCATGGCCGCCAGCCACAGCCAGTTTTCTTCGCCGTAGACGAGTCTCGCACCGGGCCGCAACTCGGCCTTCGTGTTGCGGAACAGCGAACGAAAAAACAACACCTCCAGGGCCATGCGACCGGCGGCGCCGAGGGCGGTAAACGGGTTATCGAGCCTGGCGTGCCGGATCCACGGCAGCGACTTCTGCTGCCCGCAGGTCGTCGTGATCCGGAACGGGACCGGCGACGACGACCAGCGGATCACGCGCCAAGCGATTCCGCCCAGGAAGACCAAGATCGCCGCGTAGGGGATTGCGGCCCCGAACAATAGGCGGAGGCTCTCCACCGATCCGCCCACGTATCCCGCGGCGGCGAGCACCAAAACAACCACGAGAGCAGTGAGTACGTACATGTCGGACTACCTCGCTTCAAGACCGCGTCGGGCCGGACGCCATTCGCTCCCGGAGCCAAGCCCGACGCCTCGCCTCGCCGGCTCTGATCGCGCGAAGCTGCTCCCGGCACTCCATGTAGAGATCAAAAGCCACCAGCGCCATCTCGTCAATTCGCCGCTCCAGTGCTTCCAAGCCGGGATCCTCACGGGTGATCTGGTGCCGAAGGACGGGCTTCAGCGCGAACAGGAAGCCGACCGCCTGGCTGGGCGTGAAGTCCTGAACTGCTCGCAGGCGCACAACCTCGTCGAGGATCGACCGGATGCGGCGCGCATCGAACGGACCGGCCAGTTGCTCGAGCAGCGCCGCCAGCCCTTCACGGATGATGCGGCCGGCGGGATTGCGGAACGGGTCCTCAACCTGGGCCAAGAACCGGCCTGTCTGCTCAGGATAGGTGCGAAGGATTTCAGCCAGCCAGTTGTCCAGGACCGCGGCCCGCTGCTCGGCTGTCCAGCCCAACGGCGGCAGGCACTGCGCCTCCACCGGAGTCTTCTCCTAGACGCAGCCGGTCGGCTTGGGCAGGCCAGCGAGCTTACAGGCACCCTTCGCTGGTCCGGACGGGAACAACTCGTAGATTTTGTTGAGTTTGAAGCCGGTTTCCTTGCACAGCTTCCGGATCATCGGAGCGATGCCAAACTGCAGGTAATAGTTCCGGAGGTAGTGGATGACCTTCCAGTGCTCCTCGGTCAGTTCCGTGACACCTTCGGTGGTGGCGAAATCCCGGGCCACATCCTCGTTCCAGATGCTCGGATCCTGAAGGAAGCCGTCTTCATCCACCTCATATTGTCTTCCGTTGACTTCGAAAATCGGCATAGTCACCTGTCTCCTAAACTGCTGATTCGCGGCGCCGGGCCGATGTGCCCTTTGCGCCGCTTATACCATCTCGATATATCCGCACGGGCATGCTTCGGCGCATTTCTTGCAGCCGTTGCACAGCTCGAGCTTGACCCGGTAGTGCTGGCCTTTCGGCAGGCGCTCGAAGGCGTTGGGCGTGCAGTACATCCAGCATGTCTCGCAATCCATGCACATGCCGCAGGACATACACCGCCGGGCTTCGGCCAGAACCTCATCTTCCGAGAGGCCGAGTTCGATCTCGGTCGTCATGTCCCGCTGCTCGACCGGCACGTGCTTGCGCTCGTGGCGCTCGGCGGGCTGGTACCAATCCAGCTTCAGCTTGTCTGCCGCAATGGGCGGCGGGAGCTCCGGCTTGCGGAGCGGGCGGCCGCGGAACCGCGCATCGATCGCTTCGGCGGCAAACCGGCCCTGGCCGATGGCGATCGCCACCAACCCCAGGGCGACGTCATCGCCGCCGGCGAAGATGCCGTCGACGCCGGTTTCGCCCCACTCATTCACCTTGATCCAGTTCTTGCCTTCGCGCAGATTCAGGAAGCCGTCAAACTCCGGCTCCTGGCTGATGGCGGCAATGATGGCGGTCGCCTCCACATCGAACTCGGAACCCTCGATGGGGATGGGACGGGGCCGCCCTGAGGCGTCGGGCTCACCGAGCTTCATGCGGATGCAGCGTATTCCGGTGGCCAAGCCGTTGCTGTGCAGGATGGCCACCGGGGCGGCGAGGAATTCAATCTTGACGCCTTCCTCCAGTGCACCTTCGATCTCGGGCTTGATCGCCGGCATTTCGGCCCGCGTCCGGCGGTAGAGCATGGTCACGTCGGCGCCGAGGCGTTTGCTGACACGCGCTGCGTCTACAGCCGTGTCGCCGCCGCCGATGACGACCACCTTGCCGCCGACCTTGACTTCCTCGCCCGAGTTCACCCGGTTCAGAAACTCCGTCCCCGAGAAGACGTTCGGCGCGTCCTCACCGGGGACTCCCAACCGGAGGCCTTTGTGAGCTCCGATGCCGACGAAGATGGCCGGATACTGCCGGCGGAGTTCCTCGAGCGACATGTCCTTGCCGATGGTGAAATTCGTCTTCAGCTCCACGCCGAGCTCGAGGATGCGGGCAATCTCGGCGTCGAGCACCTTGCGCGGCAACCGGTATTCCGGTATTCCGTAGCGCAGCATGCCGCCGGGCCGGGCGAAGCTCTCGTACACGGTCACGGAATAGCCGCGGCGGGCCAACTGGTAGGCGCAGGACAACCCGGCGGGTCCGGCGCCGATGACCGCCACTTTCTCCGGGTACTGCTCCTCGGTGAGCTTGGACAGCTTCCAGCCCTTGTCGATGGCGAAATCGCCGATGAACCGCTCGAGGGCATTCACCGCCACCCCGCCATCCTTTTGCCAGCGGTTGCAGTTGTCCTCGCAGGGGTGCGGGCAGACCCGCCCGCAGACCGCCGGCAAGGGGTTCCGGTCGGTGATTGTTTCCCAAGCCAGCCGGTAGGCCTGTTCGTTGGTGCGGCCGTAGGCCTCGGCCTGCGCTATCGCCACCAGCCAGCTACGGATGTCAGTTCCGATCGGGCAGTTGCCAATGCAAGGGGGGGTCTTCTCGACGTATCTGGGCCGCAGCGGGCTGATTTCCGTGCCGACGCCGGCCGCCTTGATCTGTATCTTTTTCTTTTCCTTGAAGAGACCCATGGGCCTAGCTCCCTTCTTTTGATTGGTTGTCGCCGCCGCCCTACGGCCGCGGCGGCGCTCCCACCTCAGGCGTAAGGATAGAGGCTTCGCTTGAAATCCTCGAGATGCCCCATCAGGCGCTCGTGCTTGCGCTCGTCGTCGATCAGGTATTCCAGCAACTGCCGCTGGATGACCAGCGGGCAGTTCCGGCGTGCCTGCTCGGCCATGCGGATGGCCTCTTCCTCCTGCCTGTCGTGGACTTCAATCATCTCCCAGATCTCGCCCAGTTCCTCCGGCTGGAGCGTGAAGGCCTCTTTTTCCAGACTGTCCAGGATCGCCTGCTGCACCTTCTTGTGCATCACGGAATCCTGGCGAATAATCTCCATCACCAGCCGGATCAGCGGGTTCTGGGTCTTCTCCAGGATGGCGGTCGTGTGCTCGACGCTGCCATCTTCGACCTTCTGCCACTTCCGCAGCGTCTCCTTCAGCATCTCGAGCTGCTCGGCTTTGGTCTCCGGTTTCTTCGCGTTCATAGTTGTCCTCTTTGCTGCCTCATCTCCGCCGGAGGGGCGCCAGGCGCCGCAACGTTACTCCGGGGCGGCGCTGTCCTTCTTCGGAAGCGTGATGTAGCTGCCGCCGAAGTAGCTGTACACGGTGCGGCCGGAGTCCATCAGCTCGCGGATCGCGGCCTTGCAGTCGGCTTTGCTCACCTGGTCCTCACCGTATTTGGCAATCATCGCCTTGGTCAGGTCGCTCGCCTTGAGGTTCCTTTTGCCCTCATACTCGACGACCATCTTGTACATTTCCTCAGCCAGTTCCTGGATCGATACAGCCATGGCTCTGTCTCCTACATGCGGATGTGAGCCGACCGGGCATAGGTCGTGCCGGCATACTTGAAATCGTCAATGTGATAGCGGGTGAACGGAATCCCCGTCAACTGGAAGAATTTCGGCCACCCGATCCGGTCAATCCACTCGCCCATGCGCTCGTACTTCCGCGCGTTCTGGGCGTAAACGTTCACGATGTTCACCACTGCGTCGACCACTTCGGGCCAGCGCGGGGGGTTATTCGGGAGGAACGGAATGGCCAGCTTGGAGAATTTCGGCGCGGTACGGGCGTTGGACACCTTGCCGCCGACCCAGATCGACAAGCCATCCGTTTCGGGATTGTTCAGCGGCAAAGCGGGGCACACGGTGTAGCAGTTGCCGCAGTACATGCACTGTTCCTCGACGATTTCCACCGACTGCGTGCCGTTGACGGTCGCCGGCCGGATCGCCCCGGTCGGGCACGAGGCGATGAGCGTCGGGATCTCACACATCTTGCGGAGGTCATCCCGGTTGATGCGCGGCGGCCGCCGGTGAACGCCAAGAATGGCGATGTCGGAGCAATGCACCGCGCCGCACATGTTCAGGCAGCAGGCCAGCGCCACCCGCAGCTTCGCCGGCAGTTGCTCGTGGGTGAAGTGCTCGTACAGCGCGTCCATGACGCACTTGACGATTCCGCTGGCGTCGGTGGCCGAGGAATGGCAGTGCACCCAGCCCTGGGTGTGGACGACGTTGCTGATCGCGTTGTTGGTGCCGCCGATCGGGAAGCCCGCCTCGGTCAGTTCCTTCTTCAGCGGTTCGATGTTATCCGGCTTGTCCAGGAGGAACTCGACGTTATTGCGGCTGGTGAAGCGCAGATACCCGCCGGTGTACTTGTCCGCCAGCGCCGCCAAGAAGCGGATGGTCCGGGTGCTGAGCAGGCGCGGCGAGCCGCAGCGCACCGTATAAAGCTTCGCCCCGGTCTCCGAGACGTGGACCAGGACGCCCGGCCCCAGCCGCTCGTGGTATTGCCACTTGCCGTAATTCTCCTTAATGATCGGCGGCAAGAACTTCTCGTAGTGCGGCGGCCCAATGTCGGTGATTCGTTTCCGTGTTTCAGCCATTGCTTGATCTCCTCAATTCCCTATCCCTGCTTGGTGTTTTACGCCTCTGCCTCATCCTTCTGGAAGAAGATGTAGGGATTGTCCCGCGGCGCCGTGACCATCTCCGGCACGGGATCCAGCCCGATGGCATCCAGGAAGTTGGCCATTCCGACCCGCTGGATCAATTCCCCGACACGCTCACGGTTCATGCCGTGCTCATCCCAGAATTCCCAGACGCGGTTGATCAGCTCCTTGAGCGTTTCTTCGAGCTCGTCCTCGGGAACGAACGGGACGAGCACGCTCGACAGCAGTGCGCCCTGCACAATCGGCGCTTTGGCGCCGATCAGCAGCGTCGCCCCGCGCTCCACGCCAGGCCGCAGCGCCTTCGGCATCACGTTGATGCAGTGCATACAGCGGACGCACTCGCGGTTGTTGATCGTCAGCTTCTCGCCGTCCCAGTCCATGCATCGCGTGGGGCAGCGGTCCACGACGTCTTTCTGGATATTCACCCCGTCGGCTGCGTACTGCTTCACCGCTTCGTCGTCCTGGCGGATGTCGTCCTTCCAGGTGCCGATGATCGACAGGTCAGCCCGGGCGATCGATGCCACGCAGTCGTTGGGACAGCCGGCGAACTTGACCTTGAACTTGTACGGGAATGGCGGGCGGTGCAGCTCGTCCTGGTAGGCCATGGTGATCTGGTGGCACATCTTCAGCGTGTCGTAGCAGGCCCATTCACACCGAGCCGGGCCCACGCAGGCCGAAGGGGTGCGCATGCACGATCCAGAGCCGCCCAGGTCGAAGCCGGCCGCCGTCAGCTCCGCAAAACAGGGCTCCAGTTCGTCGGTTCTGGTCCCCAGGAAAATGATGTCGCCCGTGGAACCATGCATATTGGTCAAACCGGAGCCATGGCGTTCCCAAATGTCGCACAAGGTCCGGAGCGCATCGCTGGTGTAGAACCAGCCCGAAGGCTGGTTGATGCGCATGGTGTGGAAGTGGGCCACGTTGGGGAACTTGTCCGGGACATCGCTATAGCGGCCGATGACGCCACCGCCATAGCCCAGGACGCCCACGATGCCGCCATGCTTCCAGTGCCCGATCTTCTCTTCGTAAGACAGCTCGAGCTGCCCGAGCAAGTCGTTGCACATCGGGCTGGTTTGCCGCGCCTTCTTGATCTCGGTGACAAAGCTTGGCCAAGGCCCCTTCTCGAGCTCGTCGAGAAGCGGAGTGCTCACTTTTTCGTCAACGGCCATGTGGTATTCTCCTATACTCCTATTTTAAGACCTTTTAGTACAGAACAGATCACTTCCGCTCGCCTTCTTTTGCGGCCGGCCGGATCCCGGGGAGCCGGCCCGCCTCAATCTCCCGCCTTCCTCGCCGCCGCCATCGCCACGGTCCGGTAGGCCAGATGGGCCAGCTTCGAGTAGGGGGCGTAAACAAACAGCATGAAAATCAACACCAAGTGGACGAAGTAGACCGGGTACATCAGCGTCCACTGCAACTCTCGAAAGATTTGGCTGGCGAAGCCGGTCAGCACGATCCCGCCCAGAACCGTAATGAGGAACCAGTCGAAATAAGTGCTGTGGGCCCGCTTGACCGGATCGCTGACCCGGTCCCACACCAGAATCACGATGCCGCTGAGGATGACCAGTGCGCTGGCGTTGGCGAAGATCTTCAGGGGATTGGTCTGCTCGAGCGGCGTATGCATCGCCCCGGCCATCACGCCGAAGCCGATGACGGTGCCGACGATGGCGAGGCCCAGGAAACCCCAAAACACCAGCAGATGCCCCCAATAGCGGCCTTTTTCGGCGCCGCAGTTGGAGAAGTTCCTGTGCGCCAGGATCTCTTTGAGAGCCGGCGCCAAGCCGGCGAGAATCGGCCCGCGGGCCCCCTGCGCGCGCAGTGCCTTCACAAAGCGGGACATCGCGACCGCGAACGCCGCCACCACCAGGGCTGAGATGGTGAAGAACAGGGTCTCCAGCAGCGTCAGCGGGTACTCGTTGGCAAACTCCATCTCTCCGGCATGCACGGACCGGGCTTCCGGGCCCCACATCCACTGAAGCCCGAACAGCAGCACGGGGATCAACACCAGCACCACCAAGGCCTTCGGGTTGTTGACCACTCGGCCCATGAACGCCGGCCAGGCGAAGTGCTGGATCGCCTGACGGCGCAGGGCCCCAAAGACGTCGCCCGGCCGTGCACCCCGGGGGCAGAGCTTGGTGCAGTCGCCGCAGTTGTGGCACAGCCAGATCGCCGGATCGGCCAGCACTCGCTCCTTGAGGCCCCATTGGGCCTCGATCATCTGTTTGCGGGGAAATGGGCGGTCTTCCGGAGACAGGCTGCAGGCGACCGAACACGTCGCGCACTGGAAACACTTCTTCAGGTCGGCGCCGCCGCTGCGGGTCACCTCCCGAATGAAGCCCACGTCCGGATGTATGGCCAACTCCGCCATCAGGTTGCTCTCCTGGCCTTACTGAAACTCCCGCATCGGGTTCATGCCCATGGCACTGATCTCGGCGACGAATTCATTGATCAGTACCGGAAGCTTGTGGTGCTCGTGGATCGCCAGTTGCGTCAGCTTCAGGCGCTCCGGCTCAATTTGCATGCGCTGGACCGCCTCCCGCATGTTCTCCAGCCGGGTGGCCGCCAGTTGGCTCCCGGTCACGTAGTGGCACTGGTAGTCGTCGCCGTACTTACAGCCGACCAGCAGAATGCCGTCGATGCCGCTGTTCAACGCCTCCCGGACCCAGACCATATTCACCGAGCCGAGACAACGCACCGGGATGACCCGCACAAACGGGCTGTAGCGGATGCGGTTCAACCCGGCGATATCGAGCGCCGGATAGGCGTCGTTCTCACACATGAACACGACGATGCGGAACTTGTCCTCCTCAAACTCGTCGGGCACCTCAATGGCCTTGATCATCGAGGCGATCATATCCACCGAGTAGTCCGGGAAGTTGATGATGCGCTCTGGACAGGCGCCCAAGCAGATGCCGCAGCGGCGGCATCGCAAGACGTTGAATTGCGGGGTTCCTTTGGCGTCCTCGTTGATGGCGCCGAAGGGACACTCCTCGGTGCAGCGCTTGCACTGCGTGCACCGCTGGAGGGCGAACTCCGGACAGGAAATATCGCCGGCCCGCGGGTGCAGCGCCTGCCCTTGAGAGGCCATCTCCACGGCCTGGATGGCTTTCATGGCGGCCCCGAGAGCGTCTTCCTCGGCCCGGGCCGAATCCATGGGCTGGTGGACGGCGCCCGCCGCAAAGATCGCCGTCCGGCGCGTCTCATAGGGGAAGCAGACGAAGTGAGAGTCGGGGAATCCGTGCCGGAGCACTGGAAGATCCGGTCCCTGCCGGTAGACCAGATTCAGGATTTCGGTTCCTTCATGGGCCCTGAGCTGCTCGACGCGCCGCGCCGCCTCGGCGCGTTGAGTTTCGCTTTCGGCGCTGACGATGGCGCGCTTGCTGTCCTCCAATTCCCGAATCGCCGGTCCGTCGGCCGAGTTGGGGACCATGCCTGTCGCGAGCACGACCAGGTCGACCTCGATCACGATCTCTCCGCCGAGCAGCGTGCCGGCCACAATGACCGCCAGTCTGCCGTCCGGCAGTTTCTTCACTCCGGCGATCTCGCCCTTGGTGAGGAAGTTCAGCGGCTGATCCTGGACCGTCCGGTAGTACTTCTCGTACTGACCTGGCGTCCGCATGTCCTTGTAAATAATGTAGACCCTGGCATCCGGGTTCTGTTCGCGGATGTAGGAGGCGTGCTTCAGCGTCGCCATGCAGCACACCGACGAGCAATACGGCAAGTGCTCGGGGTCGCGCGAGCCGGCGCACTGCACGAACAGGACATCCTCGACCGGCTTGCCGTCCGACGGTCGCCGGATGGGGCCGGCCGCCGCCATCTTCTCCAGCTCCACGCTTGTGATCACGTCCTGGCTGACCCCGTAGCCGAGGTGCGCGAGTTTCGAGGGATCGTAGGGCTTCCAGCCCGTCGCCATGATGATCGCGCCGACGCGTTCGGTCTGCTCGCCGTCCGGCGTGGCCAGCGTTACGTCGAATTGCCCTGGCTGCCCCGCCGTTCGCTGGATCCTGGCGCCCAACCGGACCGTGATCTTCGGGTGGTACAACGCCTGTTCGATCTTCGCCTTCAGGGTGTCGGCCTGCTCTTCGGTATACGGAGCCGCCGTCGGGAAGCGCCTCCTCACGGCGGCCAAGAATCCGCCGAGCTGTTGCTCCTTCTCCACCAGCAGGACTTCGTAGCCGGCGGCTGCCGTTTCCAGCGCCGCCGTCAGCCCGGCGGTGCCGCCGCCGACGACCATCACTTTCCGGGAAATCTCCTCGTGGGCCGGCGCGGGCGCTTTCGATTTCTGAGCGCGGACGATCGACATGCGGAGATAGTCCTCGGCCATCGCCTGCGCTTCGGTGTCTTTGGCCTCCTGACACCAGGCCACGTGCTCGCGCAGATTCACGCGCTCCAGCACGGTCTCCGGCCCGAACCGGAATACGTCCGTCTTCACCCTGGGCGAGCACGCGGCGATCACCACCCCGTTGACCTTCGGCGTCTCCCCGTCCAAGTCCCGGCGGATGAGCGCGGCTCCCTCCGGGCCGCAAAGATGCGGGTGGATGTGCCGCGAGGCGGCTGCGCCGGCCACCTTCGCCAGCGCTTCGCAGTCGAGCGAGTCGCCAATGCCGCAACCGCTGCAAATGTACACGCCGAGCTTGTCAGCCATGGCTCACACTCCTGGCGGCGCATTGCAACGCTCGTAATGCGGCTCCAGTCGAGTCCTGTACGGCTGCGGAGACCTCCTCCGGCCGGCGCACGCAGCCGGCGGCGTATAGTCCCGTGGTGCCGGGCGGCGCGGCCAGAAACTCGAACTCGTCCCGGACGAAATCCGCCGGCAACGACTTTGTGTTCGGCACGATGCCGGTAGCGAGCACGACAAGGTCCGCTCTCGCCGTGTGCTTTCTGCCGCTGAGAACGTCTTCGGCCGTCACCAGCAACTCGCCGGTCTCGGGATCCTCATCGACTTTGGCCGCTTTGCCTTTGATGAGTTCGACCTGGCCGTCCGCCGCCACCTTGGTGTAAAAATCCTCCAGGCGGCCGGGTGTGCGGATGTCGATATAGAAAATGGTGACCTTAGCGTCGGGACACTGCGCCCGGACGTAGGTCGCCTGCTTTAGCGAGGCCGCGCAGCAAACCGCGGAACAGTAGGGCAGGTGATTCTCGTCCCGGGAGCCGGCGCACTGGACAAAGACGACCGAGGCCGGCGCCCTGCCGTCGGACGGGCGGAGGATTTTGCCCCCCGTGGGGCCGCTCTGGGCCGCCAGGCGCTCCATCACGACGTTGGTGATGACATTCTTGTACTTGCGGTAGCCCAGGTTGTCGAGCCGGGAGGCGTCGTAGGGCGACCAGCCGGTCGCGGCGACCACCGCCGAGACCCTGTAGGTCCTGGAGACCGGCTGCTGGTCCAGATCCACGGCGCCGTACTGGCAGGCCTGTTGGCAGGCCCTGCAATCAGGGCCGCAGGCGCTCCGGTCGATTACATAAAGCGCCGGAAACGCCATCGGATGCGGCAGGTAGGCGGCCCTGGTCCTTGACAGCCCGTAGTTGAATTCGTCAGCCCGCTCGGCCGGGCAGGCCTTGGCGCATTCCCCGCACAGTGTGCAGGCATCGCTTACATACCGCGGCACGATCTTCAGCGTGACCTCGTAGTTGCCGGGCCGGCCGGCAAGCTTTTCCACCTGCGCTTGCGTCAGCACTGTGATCCGGGGATTATTCTTAATCCGCCGGAAGTTGATTTCCAGACCGCAGGCCGGCGGGCAGAGCTTGGGAAAGTATTCGTGCATGCGGGCGACCCGGCCGCCTAAGTACGGCTCCTTTTCCGCCAGGATCACCTCGCAGCCGGCTTCGGCGGCCTCGATGGCCGTGGTCATGCCGGCGATGCCGCCGCCGATAACCAGGATTGGCTTGCCGTTGTCAACCATTGGCCTTTGCCAGTCTCCCAGACGCCCTGTCCGCGTCAGGCAAGGGGCCATCTCCCGCAGCGGCGTTCCGACGCGCTTCGGCTACCTCTCTTCTGATCCGCAGCGTCTTCTGCTTGAACAGAGCAAAGCGCAGCCACTGCATGGCGAACTCCAGCAACTCGACATCGTCGGTCCGAATGGCCTCGACGCGCGCCTCATCGACGTCAAAGAGGCGCAGGAAGCTGGACTCCAGGACAAACCGCCGGAACCGGTCCAGATCGTAGCACGCCATGAAGTACATTTCCATCTGTTGCGGCGTTAAATCCTCGCCCCGGTCCCAAAACTCATCCAGCATGAGCTCCTTGAAGGAGGCCCCCATCATGTCGTACTCTGCAATGCCCTGCTCGTCAATCCACTCCCGCACCGTCACCACCCGTCCCAAGCCGTGTCCGTGGCACAGATCCTCTTTCAACAGGAAGTGGAACCGGCGCTCGGCCGGGCTCGGGTTCTTCGGATCGGCTAAACCGAGCGGATACATGCGGCAGGCCCAGGGCCGGTGGGGGTAGATCGCGCAGCCCTCCTCGGTCACGAACACGCACCGTTTGGTGTCCGGGTTCATCTTCAGCAGCACGGCCGGGATCTTCTGCTCCTTGCTGAACGGTGAAATGGTGTACCGGTTCAGAAACGCGGTCGAGTCGATTCCCAGCGCCCGCTTGATTCGGAGCACATCGTAGGGCGTCAGCACGATCGAAACGTCCCGGCAGCAGCAATTGAAGCAGTCCAGATCCTTGCCGCAGCGAAAGTCCAGCGTGTCGTCGGGGCCGAGTCGCGGGTAGTCGCGGAGGATCGCTTCCTGGGTCGGCGCCCTCTGCTCACCGGGCATTGGTCATCTCCTCGGTTTCGGTGAGGATGCTGCTTTTCAATGCGTCGACCGACCAGACCGGCAGCGGACCCGTCTCGCCGGTGGCCGGATCGTATCGGTGCCGGTAAGAAGCGTTCACGTTGAAATGCTCACTCATCCAGAGCCAGCCGCGGATGAAGTACGGACACTGGTCATTGAAACAAACGTATTGAAACTCACTCGTCCAGGTGCTCAGTTGCGGGTTGGCCCAGCGATCCATCTTGCGCCCGCAGTGCGGGCAAATCGTCTTGGCGTCATCCACCGGCATTCCCCTGTTGCGTGCGGGAGGTTCCCCGGGCGGGGAACCTCCCGGCTGTCTGGCCGCTCGGCGGAGCTAGCCGCCGATCAGCTCGTGCTCCTGCGGCATGGGGAAGACGTGCAGCACCGGCCGGGTCAGCATCTCCCAACTGTCGGTTTTGGGGTCGTACTTGCAGTTGGCGAACACGTGCCACTTCTCCTCGTCCATCTGAGGCTTGTCTGCCCGGAAGTAGTAGCCCGGCCAGCGGGTCTCCTCCCGGAACAGCACCGTGCGCACATGCGCCTCGGCTTGCCACATGCGATGCACATTCTCCCAGCAGCGCATCAGCTCGTGCAGGTTCTCGGCCGCCAGATTTGCTGAGTCCTCCTTCAAGAAGGCGAGCAGCTCGAGCGCCCGCTTGAGTTGCGCTTCATTGGTGGTGAAGTTCGAGCTAATGCCGCCGGCGTACTCGTCCATGATCTTCTGCAAGCGGAACATGAACATCCGCGGGCGGATATAGTTCGGGTTGAGGTCCGGATCGGTGGTCTGTTTGCTGTGTTGTTCGAAGGTCTCCAAGGGCTTGAGAATCTGCGCCTTGAGCGCTTCGACCTCGGCCGGGTCCACCTTGGGCATCGAGTTGTTCTCCACGATGAACTTCACGGCGGACTTGGCGGCAATGCGGCCCTCGGCGTGGGAGCCGGAAGAGAACTTGTGCGAGGAGGCGCCGGAAGCGTCTCCGGCGCAGAACAAGCCCTTCACCGTCGACATGTTGGCGTAGCCCCAGAAGTACTGCGGCTTGGTCTCTTCGGTTTGGAGGTCTTCCGGACCGCTCACCCAGGCGCCGGAGGCGCCGGAGTGCGATCCGATGAAGTAGGGTTCGGCAGCGGCGATCTCGGAGCTTCGCTCCTCGGGCTGGACGTTGGTGGCGGCCCAGAGCAATGCCTGGGAAATGGTCATGTCGAGGAAGTCTTCCCAGGCCTCGCTTTCCAGCTCCTTCATCTTCTTCTTGTAGGCCTTCTCGTCGTCCTTGTAAGCCTGGGCAATATTGGCGATGGCCTCCTCGGTCCGCATGTAGATGGGACCTTTGCCATCCTTGAGATCCAGCATGCCGAGCCAGTTGCGGAGATTGGCCGGGATCGGCTTGACGCGGCCATAGGGGCCCCATTTATCGAGCTCGCTACGCCGCTCGACCATGTAGTCGCCGCCCAAGGCGTTGGTAGCCCGGGACTTGAACAGCAGGAACCAGGCTCCCACCGGACCGTAGGCGTCTTTGAAGCGCACCGGGATGAAGCGCACTTCCTGGCAGGTCATCTCGGCGCCCGCCTTAATGGTGAAGTAAGCGGACGAGCCCGAGTTCCAGGGCGGATACCAGGCGCGGCCCATGCCCTCGCCCGAGCTCCTGGGTTTGAAGACGTGCACGGCGCCGCCCATGGCGACGAGGGTCGCTTTGGCCTTGAAGATGTAAAACTTGTTCTCGCGGACCGAGAAGCCGACGGCCCCGGCGCAGCGGTCTCCGTCCAGCAGCGGGCCCACGATGAACACGCGCTCATAAACCTCGCCCACGCCGCTTTGCAACAGAGCGTTCTTGGCGGCCTCAGCGATCACCACCTTGTAGGACTCGCCGTTGATCATGAGCTGCCAGCGGCCCTCATGCACATAGTTGCCCTGCTCGTCTTTCCAAATGGGCAAGCCCCATTTCTCGAACAGGTGCACGGTCGAGTCCACATGGCGGGCGATGTTGGCCACCAGGTCCTCGCGGGTGATCCCCATCAGGTCGTTGCGGACGTACTCGACGTAGTCCTTGACTGTGTTTTGGCCGTCCTTGAGCCCCACGTACTGGTTGATGGCCGACAAGCCCATGGCCACGGCGCCGGAGCGGTCGACCGCGGCTTTGTCCACCAGTGCGACCTTCAGGCCGTTCTGCTTGGCCCAGTAGGCGGCTTCCACGGCGGCCCCGCAGGCCGCCATGCCGCCGCCGAGGATCAGAAGATCGGTTTCGACAATCACATTTTCAAATTCGGGCATTTCCTTCCTCCTTCCTCACCGGGCGAGCGTGAAGACCTCCGGCAGACCCGTGGAGGCAGGCTCAGTGAAAAGCATGTGGTCATTCAGGCCGGCCTTGGTTTCGAACCCCCCGTCCGGGACGGCTTGGCCTTCCGGAGTGGAGCGGATCGGGAACTTGAACCGCTTGATCATTCCGTTGCGGAACTTCACGGTCCACATGATCGAATCGGTCGAGCGCATGGGCGTCACCTGGGCGCCCAGGGGAACGAAGTCGGCGTAACCGCGTACTTCCACTGCCTGGGTGGGGCAGATCTTGACGCAGTTATAGCACTCCCAGCACATCGCGGGATCCCGGTTGTAGGCCTTCATGGTCTCCTTGTCCAAGACCATGAGATCGTTCGGGCAGATGTACTGGCAGGCGGTTTTATCGAGGGCTTTGCAGCCGTCGCATTTCTCACCAATTACATAGCTTGGCATCGGTACCTTCCTCATGTAGAAGGCGGCCCGTCCGGGTCCGCCGATTCTGACGTCAGAGTCAAGACTGCATATTCAGATCCTATTCTCTCTTAATGGGCCGTGTCAACGCCCCGCGAAAGATCGCCCGCCTGCGGGCTCTTCTGTTTCGCCCTGCCGCGGGGCTCAACCCGGACCACGATCGGCCTCGCGAGAGCGGGCCGGGTCGCGGGAACCTCCTCCCACTCGGCGAATGGAGCCCCCGCGGCTACAAGCCGGAACTCTCGCTCCATTTGGGTGAGCACGCCGCCTTCCAGACCGGAGGTGGGCGGCAGATCAATACTTTAGGAGTTTCAGGACTGATTACATGAATCCGGCTGGGGCTTTTCTGCTGCGCGCATTCCCCCACCTGCGCCGCAACACGACCCCCGGGACGCCGTCGGCGGGGGAAATGCCCCGCCCCCGTTGAGTGTTGGATTTCGCGTGATTTTTTCCCCGCCTTGGCGTACAATAGTGTTGCCCGGTGTGGACAGCCCCGGGCCATGGAGGTAGAGGACGTATGTTCGACAGCCTCGATGAGCAAATGAAACGCGACGATGCCCAGCAGACCACGCCGCGGGAGCGGCTGTTCAAGTGGGCGGCGGTGGCTGTGCTTTCGGTTCTGGTGTTCGGCGGCCTTTATTTTGCGATCCAGATGATGGAGTAGGGGCCCGAGCCGCCTGAATCCGGGCCGGGCGCCGGCTCAAAAGACGCGGGGCCCATGGCCCGCATGAGGCGCTTAATGCGCCCCGGATAGATCTCGCAGGGGTTGTATGTTCGCAAGATGGCGTCGAGATCCTTGTCTTTGTACAAATCCGAGGCGGCCAGCCGGGAGGCGACATAGTGGATTCCGTCCCGCACGCTGGTAAAGTGCGTATTGTGCACGTCCCAACCGAAGATGTTGTTGTTTATGTAATACTTGCCGCCGCTTGATTCGACAATCGAGATTGCCGGCAGCAACCTCCAGTCCAGTTGATGTCTCTCGGCCGCCGCGATAAAGTCCTCGGCCAGTTCGCAGACCGGATAGCCCCGTCGCGCCAGAAATGCCCGCAACCGCACCGTTCGCGGATCTTCGCGGTAGGACACGATGTCCATCGCATCCTGGCCGGGATGCGTCATCGCCGGCGTGGCCAGCAATCCGGCGATCACAATCAGTCCGTTCGACAGTGTCTTGCTCACAATCGGGGACCCTTGATGCTTGACTTCGGTGGTATGGTTCTTTGTCGCCTCCGCGTTCTACGCGAAGTCTACGTGGCGGGCAAGTGGGCTCAGAGAGCGCCTGCCACGAACCGTTGTCTCGCCTGAAACCCTCCGGCGTTCCACATAACTTGTGGCGATTATAGCAGACCCAACCCTGCCCTCGCGCGGCTTCACCACCCGGATACCTTGCCGGATCCGGATCCGAACAGCGCCCGCAGCGTCCTGACTGGCCAGTGACAAGCCCACAGCCCCAGTACCTCGAGGCTCTCCAGAAACTCACCGCTGAGCTTGATTCGTGGCTAACCAGGTGGAGCGGAGCGCCAGCTCTACCAGGCCGGCAGCCTTGCCGGCGGGCTCGACAGCGGTCGTTGCCGGTTTGGCTGCCCGTCCCCGGTGAGTTTTTGAGCCGTCTGACCCACCCAGACGGGGTCACCGGAATGTACGAGACTCAGGAAGCGTTGAAGCCGCATACGCTTGCATAAGCTTGCTTTGCATGCTACGGTTGCTGCGGTGAGAAGAACGAATGTGACCTCGTCCGACCTTATTCGCAGTTTCGTGCTGGAACGCTACCTTGAGCCCGCGCGCCGCCGTGGAGAGACACAGGTGACGGTCGTGGCCGGCGAGGTTCATCGAGCTCTGAAACTCGATAGCCGCGTTCCCATGGTCTGTGCGGCACTGAAAGCGAAGAAGTTTCTGAGGGAACATGGCTTGCGAATCCGTGGGATTGAGGGGCCGCCATCGGGTCAGAGCACAACCACCAGAGTCATTTATGAACTGCTGCCGAATCGGTTGACGGCGCCGGTCTCGGCGGGGAACGCCCTGAGAGAACTGCGGGGCGCCGGTAAGGAGTAATTTGCGGAGCTTGGCGGAGGCGAGAGCTTCATTCGCCAGATGCGGGCAGATTTCTTCAGTCCCAGCCGGCCGTCGTCTCCCAGTGAGCGAGACTCTTCAGCGAGCAAGAAAACCGGGAGGCCGAAGCAGCGATGAGCCGGATCTATTGGGACACGATGCTTTTCGTCTACTGGCTGGAAGAGCATCCTTGCTATGCACCGAGAATTGACTACGTTTTGGAGCGCATGGCGCTGCGCCATGACACGTTGTGTACCAGCGCCTTTGCCATCAGCGAACTGCTGGTTGGGCCGTACAAGAAGGGCGCCTGGTCGCCGGCGGAGAAGATTCGTGATACTCTGCGACCCCCCGCAGTCGAGGTTCTTTCACGAGTGAGACGGCGGAGCACTACGCGATGATTTGCTCACAGCATGCTGTCTGTCCGGCCGACGCCATTCAGCTAGCTTGTGCTGCCCAAGCCGGCGTGGATCTGTTTCTTACGAATGACCGGTGGCTGGTAGGCAAGGTCATTCCTGGTATTCAGTTCGTAGTCGGACTGGAGGCGAGCTTCTTATAGGGATCGCGTCATTGGGCGGCCTGGCGCCTGAAATTGTGCACACATCCACCCTCCTGCCATCGCCTGGTCTGCTTGGTGCCCGCGGCAAGTGAGTCGGTGGGCTCGGTTGTCCCCGCTTCATCGGCCTACCGGGGGACGATTTCGCAACGGGCCCGGCGCCGACGCCGATTCCCGCGGAGGTACACCGTCGCCGCCCTAACCCTGTGAGCGGCGGCGGACTAAGCACACCTGTGGGAGAGCGGACCGCAGACGAAGAAGAATCTGGAGCGGGCATACTGTGTGTTTGGCCACCCCGAGTTCGCGCGTCTGGCAGAACCCTCGGCGTCATACCTGCACCACGTGCGCCGCCGCACGGCCTGCCGGCAGGGCGCCGGCTACTACCCGGCGACGGAACCCACCGGCGAACGGCGGCCCCGGATCCGCAGGGCCGGCCGGGCTTCGTCCGGGTGGACACGGTCCACCCACGGGATGGGGACGAGGCCAAAGGAGTCTCTCCTCTCAACTGGGCGAATGCTGCGACCCAGTGGGAGGGGGTTGGGCTGTACCGAGCGGATCAGCGAGCGGGGCCTGGAGCCTGTGCTGGGAGCGCCGGTGCACCAGTCCCTCTTTCCGATTCCGGGCCTTCACGCCGGCCACGCTTCGGAGTGCATGAACCAGACCGTGGCCAAGCTGCTGAACAAGCGGCTGGGCGGGGTTCACCCAGTGCCGGTCCCACCACAGCCCGGACAAGGCGCCGGCGGAGAGCAAGTCGGATCGGGCGGCCCACACAATGAGCGACACCGAGTGGCCGCAGCGCAGGAAAATGGCCCGGGAAAAACTCCTGCGGGAATGCAAGATCGAATCACCGTTCCCATCACGCTTCGGAGCTCGGTGGGAAGGGCCGGGGATACGGCCGCAGCACTGCGGGGCACGGAGACATCGGAAAATGCCGCTCGGCCCAGCTTCCTCTACCCGACCGGTCCTGCAATGTCATACTTCTTGTAGCATGGCGGTGCTGTCGCCCCTCGGTCTCCTTTTCCTTTCCCTCGTTGTGGCGCGCGCGCAGGACCGATATTACCAGTTCGCCGCCGACCAGGACCGGCTGAGTGGCGCGGTCGACTTCAGCCACCTTAACCACCCCCTCGGACCGGAAGACCGGCTGATTATCCACGATGGTCATTTCTACACGATCGGGCCTGACCGGCTGCCGAATACCGCCGACGACCGGCGGCTCCGGCTGTTCGGTGTTAACCTCTCCTTTGGCGGCAACTTTCCCGCCGAGACTGACGCCGTCCGCATCGCGCGCCGCCTGCGCCGGCTCGGCGTCAACCTCGTGCGCCTCCACCACCTGGATTCCTCGCCGGACTCCGACCCGGACAACGCCCGCAGCATCCTCACGACCGGCCCGTATCCTACCTTCAACCCCGTCGCCGTCCGCCGCCTCAGGGCTTTCCTGGACGCATTAAGGGCTGAAGGCATCTACGTCAACCTGAACCTCCATGTGGGCTACCAGTTCCGGCCCGCCGTCGATCAGGTTCCGCCGCTGGAAAGCTTCCCAACTCAGAGCAAACCCCTCCATATCTTTTACCCGCGCATGGTCGAGCTGCAGATGGATTACGCCCAAAAGCTAATCCAGCTTTTGGGAGTTGAGCGCGACCCCGTGCTGGCAATGGTGGAGATCAACAACGAGAGCTCCCTGCTCCAGGCCTGGCAACAGAACCGGCTGGACAGATACTTGGCCGGGGAGTACCGCACGACGTTGCAACGGCGGTGGAACCGGTTCCTGGTTGGCCGGCACCGCTCGACCGAGCAGCTCCGCTTGGCCTGGGGCCTCACCACGCCGGACGGTCCGGAGGTGCTGACCATGGGCTGGCAACTGGAGAAAGGCGCCCCCTCGGACGGCTATTTCCAGGAAAGCGCCGTCGAACCCGGCCTTATAAAGGTCGTCGTTACCAGCGACGGCCCGCGGCTGAACTTCAAGAAGGTCGGCTTCACGATCCAGCAGGGGAGCCGTTATGTGGCCGAGATCGACGTCATGGCTGAGATCCCGGACGGCGTCTGGCGGAGCGCGTACTTCAACGTCAAGCAGGACGTTAGCCCGTGGAGGGTGATGTCCGGCAAGTCGATTTCCATCTCCAACCGGTGGCAGACTTTCCGCATGTCGTTCTACGCCCCCTTCGCGATGGACGGCGTGGGCCGCTTCGCGCTCGATCTGGCCAGCGTTCCGGCGGGCACAACGCTTTGGGTCCGAAACCCCAGCCTTCGTTTGGCCGGGGCCACCGGCTTGAGCCCGGGAGAGTCGCTCGAGCAAGGCAACGTGCCGCTGGTCGGAGAGGACGACGCCTCGACGGCAGGCCGTGCCAGCGACTACCTTGCTTTTCTGGCCGCCTCGGACCGCGCCTACCTTTGGGCGATGCTGAGCTCCGTGCGCCGGCTGTGCGGTCGTCTGGTGCCCGTGGCCGGCACGCAGGTGCGCTGGGGCGGCCTGCTGAATCTCGATTCCCACGCCGACCTAGACTACGCCGACAACCACTTCTACGTCGACCATCCCAACTTTCCCAACCGCGCCTGGGACCCGTGGGACTGGCGCATCAGGGACAGCTCGAACATCGCCAGCGGGCTGGAGGCGCTGCTCGGCATCGCCGCCGCCCGCCAGGCCGGCAAGCCTTACACGGTCAGCGAGTTCAATCAGCCCTGGCCGAACCGTCAAGGCGCCGAAATTGATCCCACCGTGGCGGTCTTCGCCGCATTTCAGGATTGGGACGCCCTCATGCACTTCGCCTACGCCCACGATAACGACTGGGACGAGAATGTCCCGGAAGGATTCGACCTGGACGGCGACTGGGCTAAGATCGTCAATTTCGGCCAGGCAGCGTGGTTGTTCCGCTCCGGGGTCATTTCTCCGGCGCGGGAGACGGTCTCCATCCCCGTCTCTTTCGAGCACCGACTCCAAGCGGGGCGGGAAAAGCGGAACGCCGACATCGCGGGCTTCCTCAACAGCGTCCTGGGCTATGAGCCCACAGTCGCCTTGCGCCACCGGGTTGAGCTGGCGAAGGACTCGACGGCGCCTCTGGCTGAAAGCGCCCGGCAGCCTCCGGAATGGCCCGTTGTCGCTGACACGGGCGAGTTCGCCTACCACGCAGGCGGGCGCGTGTTGGTGATCCAGTCCCCGATGGCGGCGGGGGTCTTCGGCTACACCGGCGAATCGCGAATTACTGCGGGCCCGCTGGAGGTCGAGCTCGCCCCGGCTTCGCGCGGGTTCGCCGCGGTTCTGCTGACCCCGGTGGATGGACGGCCGCTGGTTGAGTCGCGGCGCCTGCTGCTCTCTAATTCCGGGGCTGTGTTGCGCACCCAACCCGGCTCAAATCCGCCGCGGCCGCAGTACTTGGTGCCCCGCCCCGAGGATTCCACCTGGTGGACCATCGAACCGGAGCCGTCCAACCCGGCGAAGCCGTCCGGCAACCGCAGCTCCGGCGTCGGGCCCACGTGGATGGAACGCGTGGAAGCCTACGTAACCGTCCGTCTTCTTGCCAATGCATTGACCGTCTATCCGCTCGACGGCAGCGGCGTTCGCATGCCGCCGCTAGCGCCCGAGGAGGTGCTCCGGATCGAGGGCGGTTTTCGGATCCACCTCCAGGCGCCGGGCCGGCAAGCCTCGCCGTGGTACGAAGTCCTGGTCCAATGATTTGACCCGCTCGGGCCGGTACGCTATGCTAACTGGAAGAAACCTCTCACGAAGACCAGGATCCCGAAGCGATGGCGAACCACTACTCCGCGCTCAAGCGGGCCCGGCAGGCCAAACGCCGCACGGCGGTCAACCGCAGCCGCAAATCCCGCTTGCGCCACAGCATCCGCGCGCTGCGCCGAACCCTCGAAGCGAACGACATCGAGGCCGCCGAAGCCTTACTCCCCCGCACCTTCTCGATCATCGACCGTGCGGCCAAGTGGGGGATCATCAAACGCAACACGGCCACCCGTTACAAGAGCCGTCTCCACGCCCGCTTGAAGAAGCTCGCGGCCGCCTGAGCGGCCCGCTTCACTTGATCGCGACGGCCAGGACGAACTCCTCCATCACCGTGCGGTCGTCCGGCCGGGCATCCCGCAGTGCTTTGTCAGCCCGGTAGATCTTTTCGATCGCCTGTTTGAGCTCGGCGGCCGTGAACGAGTTGGCCGTCCGGTGTATTTCTTGAGCTTTCTTGAACCAGACGCGCGTTCCCTTGCTCCGCAAGTACGATTCGATGTGCTGCGGCGACCGCAGGCCCAAATCGATGGCCACGAGCGCCTGGCGGAACTGGGTCTCCAGCAGCGACAGGGCCAGCGGCAGGTACTCTCCTTGTTGCACCAGCGTGTCGAGCGCCTCGAGCGCCCGCTGCCGGTCGCCGCGGCCGAGCGCTCCTACCAGCTCGAAGATCGTGGCTGAGCGGGCGCTCGGCACGAGCTGGGCGATCTCCAGCGCCGTCACGGCCTGTTGATCGCCCGCATACAGCCGAAGTTTCTCGATCTCGACGGCGATCCGCGCCGCGTCGTAGCCCACCGCCTCGGCGAGCATCGCCGCCTCCTCGGCTCCGATTCGCAGGCGCGCGCGCCGCGCCAGCTCCGCAGCCAGCCGTTCGGCCTCCTCCGGCGCATACGGGGGGAACTCGATACAACCGGAAGCCGGCACCGCCTGGTAGTATTTTGCGACGCGTTCGAGTTTCTTCTTCCCCTCGCCTTCGAGCGGAAACCGGCTGGCCTCGAACACCAGCACGAGCCCTGGCGTGGGATCCTTCACGTACGCGGCCAGCGCCTCGGCGCCAGGATCATCGCCGCCCCCGCTGCCCTTCGGCAGGGCGGCCTCGGCCGACGAGACCCAAATCACGCGTCTGGGAGCGAACAAGGACATCGAGCGGGCGTCGTCAATCACCTCGGTGAGCGAGACCCGCTCGAGATCGTGGCGCGTGAGCCCGGCCTCCCGCTCCTCCTCCGGAAGCGCCGCCCGGATCAGCGCCTCGCGGCAAAGCGAGCGGCGGTAAGCCTCCGCGCCCAGAAACAGGTATACGGCCTCCGGCCCGCGCCGCCGCAGAGATTGTATGAATTGCTCCGGCCCCATGAACCTAAAAGTTCTCCAGCACGGCGCTGACGACCGTTCGGGCGACGTCGGCGCTCAGCCGCGCCAGCGCCGTATCGCTCTCCTCAAAGTACGCCTCCTGATCGGCGCTGATCTCGTAGCGGGTCTGCACGGTCAGGCCCGAGTTGGCGTACAGCATCGTGCCGCCGCGGTCCATCAAGCGGATGTCCAGCACGACGATGATCTGCATACCGGTGGCGCGGCCCGTCGCCGGGTCGAAGGTGGTCGGGTACGCCATGTGGTTGACGACCGCGCCATAAAGGGTGGCGTCGGCGCTGTTGGGGTCGCTCACAATTCCATACCGCGTCCGGCTCAGAAACTCCCGGGTGATCGCCGCCGGCAGCAGTTGCGTCAGCTTATACCGTGTTGTGGCATTTTCAAATGCGGGCACGGCGATCGTGCGGATCTCCTTGGGCAGCAAATCGGCGCGTCCCGCCACGCGGTAACCGCATCCCTGCCCCGCCAGGGCCACAGCGAGCGCCAAACCTGCCAGCAGCTTCACGCCGCCCCCCCCGACGGAATCAGGAGGCGCGCCAGGCACACCGCATTGTCGGCCAGCACCCGGTGGTTGTCGGCGACAATCCAGAACCAAGCGGCCCGCGGGTTGTTCGGATCGGTCTCGATGGCGCCCACCGTCATTCCGCTCTGGCCGGCCACGCTAACGTTCGACGGCGGCTCCTCATCCGGCCCGCGCACTTCAATCTGCTCGCAAGCCAGAGACTGCATCAACGTCTGCGCCGTCCACTCCGACTCGAACTCCACCCACAGCGAAATGCTGTAGCCGTGGAATACCGGGGCTTGCACCAGCCGCAGCGACGGCATCGGCGCGCCCCCGCTGCGGGCCAGTAGCGTCGCCAGGTGCCCGCGGATGCGCGCCTCGATGGTCTCCAGGCGGTCCCGGGCCTCGCTGCCGTAGCGAGGCAGCAGGTTGAAGCTGAGCTGCGCGTCGAAAACCTCCTGCGGCAGAGAGCGGAACGAGAACAGATTGACCGTTTGTTGCTGGAGCTCGTCGATGCCCGCCCGTCCGCGCTCGCTGGCCGGCTCGAAGACGTGGGTGATAGCCCGCGCCACGGGGTGGCGGGCGTGCAGGCGGCAAAGGAAACCTGCCAGTGTGATCGCCGCCGGATGGGCGATCACGTGCGCCATTCCGGGACTTGCCAGCCCTCCGGGGGGCTCGATCAGCGGAGCGCGGAGGTTTGCTTCCGGATCTTCCTCGATGGCGAACGTCAGGTCGATGACCGCCGGTGACGGGGACATCCGCCGGGCGATGGCCAGGGTTTCAAGGCCGGATTCCGGGCTGCCGGCCAAAAACGCCACCTCGGCGGAGACGAAACTGCTTTCGCTGAGAAGGCCGATGACCACCGGCTCGCCGCCGCGCTCGGTCAAGATCGCCGAATCGCCTCCTCCGCCGACCAGCCGGATGTCGATTTCGGGCGCCTGTCGCGCCAGCACTTCGCGCACCTCCCGCCCCAGCAGCGTCTCCCCGCCGACTACCACGACCGTGTGCTGTTTCATGGCCTCACGCCGAGGGAGCCGCCTCCCGGCCGGCCTCCGCCGCCGGATGCAACCGCCGGCGGAGCATGCCTCCGATGCGCACCGCAATTCCTCCGCCCACGTAAGTGACCGCCATCGCCAGCAGCACCGGCCGCGAGTAGTTCCAGATGAGATAAATCAGGCTCCCCAGCACGACCACGCTCCGCGGCGAGCGCGGGCGCAGCAAGTTCAGGTCCTTGAAGCTGCGGTACCGCCATGTGCTGACCATCAGGAACGACAGCAGCGCCAGCAGCATCAGCCAGCCCGCCGACAGCACCCACCACTCAATCGGCGCCGACCCGGACGCGTACACCGCCGCCGCGATCATGCCCGCCGCCGCCGGGATCGGCAGCCCCACGAAGTATTTTCTGTCGGGCCGTCCGGGGTTCTTCGGCACCGGGTCGGTCTGCACGTTGAAGCGAGCCAGACGGGCCGCGCCGCACAGCAGGTACATGAAGGCGAGAAAGTAGCCGAGCTGGCGCAACTGGTCCCGGTAGGGCCCGGCGAGGTCTCCGTCCACAAACGCGATGCCCCAGGTGAAGGCCAGCACCGCCGGCGCCACCCCGAACGTGATCACATCGGCCAGCGAATCCAGCTCGCGCCCGAAGGCGCTCACCGTGTTCGTCAGGCGGGCGATGCGCCCATCGAGCCCGTCCAGCAGCACCGCCACGCCGATCGCGATCGCCGCCAGATCGAAATGCGGGTTCGGCCCCAGCTCGCCGGCCTTAGCTAACATCGCTCCCTGAAACGATTTCAGGATCGACAGGTAGCCGAGAAACAGGTTGCCGGCGGTGAACAACGTAGGCAGCGCGTACGCCGCTCGGGGCGGCCGCCGGGCGGGCGGAAGATCGATGAGTTGCCTTGATTCACTCATCTCCGGCCCTCAGCCTGGCGATGACGCTCGAGCCTGCCTTGACCCGCTGGCCCCGGCGAACCAGGACCACCCATTCGGGCCCCAGCAGCACATCCACCCGGGAGCCAAAGCGGATCAGGCCGACCCGTTCCCCTTTCTCGACCCGATCGCCGACTTGCTTGTTGAAGACGATCCGGCGCGCCACCAAGCCGGCAATCTGCTTGAACACAACCCGCGTGCCCTCGCCCTGCACGGTGACGATATTCTGCTCGTTGTGCGCCGACGCCTCCTCGCGGCTGGCCACCAGAAACCGCCCCGGCTCGTAGCGGACATCAGCGACGCGGCCCGCAATCGGCGAGCGGTTCACGTGCACGTCGAAGATGCTGAGGAAGATGCTGACCCGCGCCCGGCCCTGTTCCGGGGCGACGGCCACCACGCGCCCGTCAGCCGGCGCCACCGCCACCGGCCCCGGAGGAATCGTCCGCTCCGGATCGCGAAAGAAATAGAGGCAAAAGGCCGCCAGCAGATAGAACGGCCAGGCATACGCGGGCCGCGTCAGATAGGAGACGGCCACGCCCCCGGCCACCAACCCCAGGGCGTAGTAGATTCCGGTGACGACCATGCGGGCAACCAGCTCTCGCCCTTCATTGTCGCACGGCCGGCTTGGCGGAACGCGAACTTACAGATCCCTCCGTATTCTGCTGGGAGCCGCGCCATGGGCGGCCAAAATGCGATTTTGGGGCCTCGTCCCGGGGACGGCGGGAAGGGGGTTGACTAGGGGACAAATCGGATATATATTATCCTTGTTGTTGACGAAGACCTCCACCTCCGCGTTGCGCGCCCTGATCCAGCTCGGTCAGCAAGGGCCGGGGGTGGTGCTGTCGCCCCGGCGGTTGGCGGAATCCCTGGCCGAATCGCCGACCTATATGGCTAAGGTGTGCCGGCTGCTGGTGAAGGCAGGTATCTTGCGGGCTGAGCGCGGCTCCCGGGGCGGGGTGTTGCTGGGCCGCCATCCGCGGGAGATTTCGCTGTTGTCGGTCGTCGAGGCCTGCCAAGGGGCGATCCTCGGAAGTTACTGCCGAGGCGCTTTTGAGTTGAAAGACACGTGCGCCTATCACCAAGCGACCGTCGAGCTCCACCAGGCGATCGTGAAGGTTCTGTCGCGATGGACGCTGGCGCACCTGTTGAAGAAGCCGTGCCCGAGCCCGCATTCCGGGCTGGAAGTGCTCTGTGTGCTGGCGGGTGCGGGGCACCGCCGGGTGGGGGCCAACTGAATGGCGCTGTTACGGGTCGAGGTGCCAACGGAAACCTACCACCAGGAGCTCATCTCCTGCCAGGTGGCTTGCCCGGTGCATACCGACGCCCGGGGCTACGTGCGGGCGATTGCCGAGGGGCGTTTTGAGGAGGCCTACCTGATCGCGCGGGGCCCGAACCCGTTTGCCTCGATTTGCGGGCGCATCTGTGGAGCGCCGTGTGAAGCAGCGTGCCGGCGCGGCAAGGTGCCTCGCGTCGATGACGAGGGACATTTTGTAGCGCACGACCGGCCGATTGCGATCCGGGCGCTGAAGCGGTTCGTTTGCGAGTTGTTCGGTCCGGAGTCGAGGCCCACGGAGGAGGTGCTGCGCGACGTGCGCACCTACGTTCCTTCCGTGGCCGCTAGTCCGGAAGAGCTGGCAGCATTATTGCGCGCGAGCCTGGAGGGGAAACTCGTCCCGGCGAACGGGGAGCGGGTGGCCATTATCGGGGCCGGTCCGGCCGGGCTTTCCGCAGCCCATGATCTGGCGTTGCTGGGTTGCCGGCCGGTTGTGTTTGAAAGCGAGCCGGTGCCGGCCGGCATGCTGGCCGTGGGTGTTCCCGCGTACCGCCTGCCGCGAGAAGTGATTGCGCGCGAGGTGGGAGTGATTGAGGCCCTGGGCGTCGAGATCCGGTGCGGCGTGACGGTCGGCAAGGATGTTTCCCTTGCCGATCTGCGGCGCGATTATGCGGCGGTCATCATCGCGGTGGGAGCGAAGTCGTCGCGCTCGTTGGGGTTGCCGGGGGAACGGGGCCCTCGCGTTTACGGCGGCGTCGATCTGTTGCGCGCAGTAGCCCTAGGCTCCCGCCTGGACATCGGCCGGGACGTCGTGGTCATTGGCGGCGGGAACGTGGCCTACGACGTGGCGCGCACCGTCCTGCGCCAGATCGCCTACGACACCGCCCGAACCGCCGCCAGGTTGCCGGAAACGGCCACCGTGCGGCTGGTGTCGCTGGAAAGCCTGGAGGAGATGCCCGCCGACACCCTGGAGATTCTTGAAGGCGACGAAGAAGGCATCCAGCGCATGAACGGCTGGGGCCCGGTGGAGATTCAGCGGGATTCCGACGGGCAAGTCACGGGCGTGGTTTTCAGACGATGCCTGCGAGTTTATGACGACGAGCGGCGGTTTGCGCCGGTGTTCGATGAGGCGGAACAGGAGGCGGTGCCGTGCGACACGGTGTTGCTGGCCGTTGGCCAGTCCCCAGTGCTCTCGTTCCTGGAGGACGGGGGCGGTGACATCGAGCAGGCCCGGCCTGGCTGGCTCAAGGTCGACCCTGAAACGCTGAGCACGACGGCCCGCGGCGTGTTCGTCGCCGGGGATCTGGCGCACGGCACTCGTCTTCTGATCGACGCCGTAGCCTCGGGCAAAGCGGCCGCGAGGTCGGTGTATCAATACCTGACGGGCCGGAGGCTCGAGCGGGATGCGGTGACGGCTCACCTGGTGGTCGAACACTACCGCCGCGAGCGCGGCTATGAATCGCTGCGGCGCGTTCCGGTTCCGGTCAACCCGCCGGAAGAGCGCCTGAAGCACCCGGAAGTCCTGGTTGAGGTGGGCTACAACCGCGAGCAGGCGATGGGGGAGAGTACGCGCTGCCTCGATTGCGGCGTGACGCCGGTCTTCGACGGGGCCCGGTGTGTGCTGTGCGGCGGCTGCGCGGACGTCTGCCCGACGCAGTGTTTGAAACTCGTGCCGTTAAGCGGGTTGGCGATTTCCCCGGAGCTGGAGGCAGCCGTTCGGAATTCGCTGGGTGCGGAAGCGCGCCTGGAGGAAAATTCCGCGATTTTGAAGGACGAGGATCGCTGCATCCGCTGCGCGCTGTGCGCGATGCGCTGTCCCACTGACGCCATTACGATGGAGCGCGTGACTTTCTGCAATATTTGGAGGTCTGTATGACGGTATCCGCCGGACCCGCCCGATCCCGGTTAGATCCGGAGCCGGTGCCCCGCCGCGACGTTCTCGGGCTGGCGTCGCTATGGTCGGCGGCTTGCGCGCTGTTGTTCGCCCTGATCGGAAGTCTGCGTTTGCCGAAAGCCGCTGTGCTGTCGTCTCCGTCGAAGAGATTCCGCGTAACGCTTCCCGAGTCGCTGGGGCCGGGCGAGGCTTATATCCCGCCAGGGCGAAAGGTAGCGCTGTTCCGCGACGCCGACGGGGTCTATGCGATCTCGACCATTTGCACGCACCTGGGCTGCGTGGTCAGGGCCGCGGCCGGCGGTTTCGAGTGCCCGTGCCACGGCTCGCGCTTCGCCGCCGACGGTGCGGTCACCAAAGGGCCGGCGCCGCAGCCTCTGCCCTGGCTTCAGGTCACCGGCGGCGGCGACGAATGGGTCATCGATGAAGGAACGACCGTGCCGCCCGGCACGAAGGTGGCGACATGATCACCCAGGCTCCAACCCGGTCGGCGATGCAGGAGTTTTGGGACAACCTGCGGGCGGCGCCGCGGCGCATCATCGAGACGGCCTTTCGCAGCGGCAAGCCGACGACGGACCGCACGCGGTCGAGCTTCGTCTTCGGCAATGTCTTCCTGCACCTGCACCCCGTGCGCACCCACCGCTGGAGTCTGCGGTGGACGACGACGCTGGGACTGGGCATGGCTTCGGCAGCGGCGTTTTTTATCACGCTGGTGACCGGGATCCTGCTGATGTTCTATTACAAGCCCTACCCGGACGTGGCGTATGAATCGATGAAGGACATCCATTTCATCGTTCCTACGGGCCGGTTCATGCGCAACATCCACCGCTGGGCGGCCAACGTCATGGTGGTAACGGTGATCCTGCACATGGCGCGGGCGTTCTATACGGCCGCCTACCGGCGCCCGCGGGAGTTCAACTGGGTGATTGGCATGGGGCTGCTCGTGGTGACGCTGGCGCTCTCCTTCACCGGTTACCTGCTGCCGTGGGATCAGCTTGCCTACTGGGCGATCACCATCGGGGCCAATATCGCCCAGTCGCCGCGGGAGCTCACCGATGCGTTAGGGATTACTGAGTACTTCGATCCTGGCGGGTTGCAACGTCTCCTGTTGCTGGGTTCGGACGAGGTGGGTCCGGAGGCGCTGATCCGGTTCTACTTGTGGCACGTCATGATACTTCCGCTGGTGCTGGGGGCGCTGATGGCGGCGCACTTCTGGCGGATCCGCAAAGACGGCGGCCTGGCGCGGCCCGCCGATGCGGACCAACGGCTGGGTCCGCCCTCCGGCGACACCTATCCGGTGTTCACAGAAGCTCCGGCCAAGACTTACCAGTTGGCTGCTATCGTCCGCGGACGGACGGAGATGGTGGGGCGCGGCCCCGAAAACACGGTGCCCTCGATGCCCCATCTGTTCTACGCGGAGCTGGCGGTGCTGATGCTGACCACCTTCCTGTGCCTGGCGCTGGCGCTGATTTGGGATGCGCCGCTCAAAGAGCTGGCCAATCCCAACGTGCCGGAAAACCCCGCCAAGGCTCCGTGGTATTTCCTGGGTCTGCAGGAGATGGTGTCGTTTTCAGCGTTTATGGGAGGCATAGGCATTCCGACGATCGTCCTGATCGGCCTCGGGCTGATTCCGTACCTGGATCGCGAGACGGAAGGAACCGGCCAGTGGTTCGGCGGGCCGGGCGGGTGGCCCTTGGTGCGGCTCAGCCTGGCCGTCGGTTTCGGCGCCTCGATTCTGATTGAGGCTTTCGCGATCCGCTTCGGCTGGCTGCGCGAATGGTTTCCGAACATTCCGCAGCTCATCGTCACTTTCGTCAACCCGGGGACGGTGTTGACGCTGGTTTACGGTCTTTATTCGGTCTGGCTGGTCCGGCGGCACCAGTCGGCGCGGGCGGGCGCGTTAGGACTGTTCACCTGCTTTCTGTGCGGGTTCGTGGTTCTGACGGTGATCGGCACACATTTTCGGGGACCGAACTGGGAGTTCTACTGGTCGCCCGCGGACTGGCCCAGACACTAGCCGTTATGAAGAAGAACAAATACCTGCTGCTGTGCTCGAGCATCGGAGTTTTTCTCCTGCTGCTCATAGCCGCCGTCCAGGAGAACTATCTGCGGGAGTGGCGGCGGATCCAGGCCTCGGCGCGGACCGAGGATGGGCCGATCAGCGTCTATTTGCGGCAGGTTGTGAACCCCGAGCTGGGCGTCAGCGACCGCTGTGTCTCGTGCCATGTGGCGATGGCCCCGGGCGAGGAAGGGGTGACCGGGGGCGCGGCCCTGGCGGCGCACAAGCCTGTGGTGCACGACCCGGCCGAGTACGGGTGCACGGTCTGTCACGGCGGTCAGGGGCGGGCCACCGACAAAGCGGACGCGCACGGCGAGGCGCCGTTCTGGCCGGAGCCGCTGCTGCCCGCCAAGTATTCCTACGCCGGCTGCGGGGCATGTCACACGCCGCTGAACATTCCGAACCAAGAGCTGTTTCGCCGCGCTCAGCTCGCCTTCGAGCGCCTGGATTGCCTGGCCTGCCACCGGGTGGATGGTCGCGGCGGAACCATTCGGCCGGCCGGCGGAGGCATGGAGGGGCCGGACCTGTCGCGGGTCGGGGTTACGGGTTATGACGCGGGTTGGTATGAGAAGCACGTGGAGAAAGCCCGGCAGTCATCCGAGCCGGCCTGGCGGATCTCGTTTGCGCCGGTGTCGGACGGGGATCTCGAGTTACTGCGGGTGTATTTATCCACGCGGGTCGGGGCGCCGGAGTTGGTGGCGGCCAAAGCGCTGTTCCATTCCACCGGCTGCCTGGGCTGTCATAAAGTCAGCGGCGTTGGGGGCGACGACGGTCCTGAGCTGTCGCGCGCCGGGGAGAAGGACCCCGGCCGCCTCGACTTTTCCGGGGTGCCAGCCGCAGCGACGGTAGCGAACTGGCTCGCCGAGCATTTCCGCTCTCCGGCGGCGGTGGTGGCGGATTCGCAGATGCCGATGCAAGGCCTGTCGGAGGAGCAAGTGGAGCAGCTCACTTTCTACACCCTCTCATTGCGGCGCCGGGGGCTGCCGGGAAGCTATTTACCGGCGGATCAGGTGCGGGTGATGCGCTTCGGCGAGCGCGAGTTCTCTTCCGACGGCGCTACCATCTTCGGCGCATTCTGCGCGGGCTGTCATGGCGCCCGAGGTCAGGGCTGGCGGTCGCCCGGCATGGCGGGTTTCCCGTCTATCGCCAATCCGGACTTCCTCGCACTCGCATCGGACGAGTTTCTGGCCGAATCCATCCGCCGGGGCCGTCCCGGACGGCGCATGCCGGGATGGGGCACGCAGGAAAGCGGACTGCGCCCGCAAGAGATCGAAGCCGTCGTGGCCTATGTGCGGCAGTTGGGCGGCGCGGAAGCGGCGCCGGATCCGAGGCCGCGGCGGTGGATTGAGGGGGACGCCGGCGCCGGAAAGCGTCTCTACGAGGTCGCCTGCTCGGGTTGTCACGGGCCGGAAGGGGCGGGGGGAGAAGGACCGGCGCTCAATAACCAGGTATTGCTGTCCACGGCCACCGACACGTACCTGGTTGAGACGATCGCGCGCGGCCGCCGCGGCACCACCATGGAAGGCTTTCTCACTCCGTCGGTCGTGCGTCCGGCGCTGTCGCGGTCCGAGATCGAATCGATTGTGGCCTACATCCGGTCGTGGGAGAAAGGCAAGTGATGAAAAAACAGTTAGCGCGACGTGATTTCCTGGCGATGGTTTCGGCGGCGGGCTTTGGGGGCTTGGTCGCCTCGACGAAGGACGCCTGGGGACTGGAGGCCATCTCGAATCCCCTGGCCGCTTACCCGGATCGCGGCTGGGAGCGTGTTTATCGCGACCTGTGGAAGTACGACTCGAGGTTCACCTTCCTGTGCGCTCCCAATGACACGCACAACTGCCTGTTGCACGCTTACGTGCGCCAGGGCGTCATCACCCGCATCGGTCCCACCATGCGCTATGGCGAGGCGGTGGACCTCAGCGGCAATCGCGCCACTCACCGCTGGGATCCCCGCGTGTGCCAAAAGGGCCTGGCGCTGACGCGGCGCTTCTATGGCGACCGGCGCATCAACGGCTGCATGGTGCGAGCTGGGTTCAAACGCTGGTATGAGAAAGGCTTCCCGCGCGAAGACAACGGGATGCCGCCGCGGGAGTACTTTAATCGCGCGCGGGACGAGTGGCTTCGCGTGTCGCATGATGAAGCTGCTACCATCGTCGCCGCGGCACTAAAGAACATTGCCGAAACGTATACCGGCGAGGAAGGAAAGCGCCGGCTCAGGGAGCAACACTACGACGAAGTAACCATCGAGGCCACGCAGGGCGCCGGCACTCAGGTGCTAAAGTTCCGCGGGGGAATGCCGTTGCTGGGGCTGACCCGCGTGTTCGGGCACTACCGGATGGCGAATTCGATGGCGCTGCTGGACGCCAAGATCCGCAACGTCGGGCCGGACCAGGCGCTGGGAGGCCGCGGGTTCGACAACTACTCCTGGCACACCGATCTGCCGCCCGGCCACCCCATGGTCACCGGGCAGCAGACGGTCGAGTTCGACCTCCACGCGGTCGAGCACGCCAAGACACTCGTGGTCTGGGGCATGAACTGGATCACGACGAAGATGCCGGATGCGCACTGGCTGACCGAGGCGCGGCTGAAGGGAACGCGAGTGGTGGTGATCGCCTGCGAATACTCGGCCACGTCGAGCAAGGCGGATGAGGTGGTGGTGGTTCGTCCCGGCACCACCCCCGCGCTAGCGCTCGGGCTGGCCAACGTTCTGCTGCGCGAGAAGCTTTATGACGCCGACTACGTGAAGCGGTGGACCGACCTGCCGATGCTGGTGCGGATGGACACCTTGAAGTACGTCCGCGCGGCGGAGGTCTTCGGGGGCGGGCCGGCCGAGTTGTCCAACCAGACCCGTGTCCTCAAGGAAGGCGAGCGGGAGCCTCCGCCGGCGGCGCAGCGGGACGCGATCATCCCAGAGAAGATGCGGCTGGAGTGGGGCGACTACGTGTGGTGGGACCGCGCCGCCAATTCGCCGAAGGCGCTCACCCGCGATATGGTGGGCCGCAACTCAACCGTCGGCGACCCGCTGCTGGAGGGTTCGGTCGAAGTCACGCTGGCGGACGGCAAAAAGATCCGCTGCCGGCCGGTTTTCGACCTCGTCAGGGAATATGCCGCCCATTTCGACGCTAAGACGACGGAAGAAATCACGTGGGCGCCGGCGGCGACGGTGGAATCGCTGGCGCGTCACTTGGCCAAAGAGCCCGGCACGACGCTGTTCGCCATCGGCATGGGGCCGAACCAGTTCTTCAACAACGACAACAAGGACCGGGACATTTTCCTGCTGGCGGCGCTGACCGGCAACGTGGGCCGGCTCGGCGGCAACGTCGGCTCGTATGCAGGAAACTTCCGAGTCGCGCTATTCAACGGCTGTCCGCAGTACATCAACGAGAATCCGTTTGACATTGAGCTGGACCCGGCCAAGCCGGCGCGGCCGCGGCAGTACTGGAGGCCCGAGTCGGCCCATTATTACAACCACGAAGACCATCCCTTGCGTGTGGGCAACAAGCTGCTGACCGGCTCCACGCACATCCCGACGCCGACCAAGTCGCTGTGGTTCTCCAACGCCAACTCGATTCTCGGCAACGTGAAGTGGCACTACAACACCGTGGTGAACGTGTTGCCGCGCATCGAGATGATCGCCGTTCAGGAGTGGTGGTGGACGGCTTCCTGCGAGTGGGCCGACGTGGTTTTCGGCGTCGATTCCTGGGCGGAGCTGAAACACCCGGATATCACGGCCTCGGTGACCAACCCATTCCTGCAAGTTTTTCCCCGGACACCGCTGAAGCGCATCTTCAACACCATCGGCGACATCGAGGTCCTGGCGCTGGTGGGCGCGAAGCTGGCGGAACTGACCGGCGAAAACCGCTTCAGCGACTATTGGAAATTCGTTCGTGACCGCCGCACGGACGTGTATCTCCAGCGGATTCTGGATTTCTCGACGAACACCAAGGGCTTCCGCATCGCCGAGCTGGAGGCGAGAGCCCGCGAGGGGGTTCCCGCGTTGCTGAACAGCCGGACCACGCCGAAAGTGGTCGGCTACGAGCAGGTGACCGATTCGCGGCCCTGGTACACCAAGAGCGGGCGCCTGGAGTTTTACCGCGAAGAGGATGAGTTCATCGAGGCCGGCGAGAACCTGCCGGTACACCGCGAGCCGGTCGACTCGACTTTCTATGAGCCGAACGTGATCATCGCCCCCAAACATGAGGCGTTGCGTCCTGCCGGCCCCGAAGACTACGGGGTGAAGCGGGACGACCTGTCGTGTGAAACGCGTTGCGGGCGCAACGTTGTCCTCTCCTGGGCGGAAGCCCGCCGCACGGTCCATCCGCGGGCGCGAGAGGGGTTCCGCTTCATCTTCCATACCCCGAAGTACCGCCACGGCGCCCACACGATGCCGATCGATACCGATATGGTGGCCGTGCTTTTCGGGCCCTTCGGCGATCTGCACCGCCACGACAAGCGCAGCCCGTTCGTGGCCGAAGGCTACGTGGATATCAACCCGGCGGATGCGCGGGAACTGGGCATCGAGGACGGCGACTATGTGTGGATCGATCCGGACCCGGAGGACCGCCCGTTCCGCGGCTGGCAGAAGAACAAGCGCGATATGGAGTTCTCCCGGCTGTTGTGCCGGGCCCGGTACTACCCGGGCACCCCGCGGGGCGTCACGCGGATGTGGTTCAACATGTACGCCGCCACGCCGGGCTCGGTGGAGGGGCACAAGTCTCGTGCGGACGGGCTGGCGAAGAATCCGCGGACCAACTATCAGGCGATGTTCCGTTCCGGCTCGCACCAGTCGGCCACGCGCGGCTGGCTGAAGCCGACGTGGATGACCGACTCGCTGGTGCGCAAGGGTCTGTTCGGGCAGGCGATTGGCAAGGGCTTTCTGCCCGATGTGCACTGCCCCACGGGCGCGCCGCGCGAAGCCATCGTCAAGATCGCCCGGGCCGAGCCGGGGGGAATCGGCGGGCAAAAGTTATGGCGCCCGGCCGAATTGGGGATTCGCCCGCGGTATGAGTCAGCGGAGATGAGGAAGTACCTTGCCGGCGGTTTCCTCGCCGGAGAAAAGGAGAGGAGGTAGCCATGGCACGCGTCTACAACTGGCAGATCGGCCGGGAGATGTCCTACTGGTACCCGGAGAGCCGGCCCCAGAGGCAGTTTGCCGCCGTCTTCGACATCAACAAATGCATTGCCTGCCAAACGTGCACGCTCGCCTGCAAGACGACCTGGACATCCGGCAAGGGCCAGGAGTACATGCTCTGGAACAACGTCGAATCCAAGCCGTACGGTTTCTATCCCCTGGGTTGGGACCTACACGTGCTCAGGAGCCTGGACGGGCAGAAGTGGAACGGAGGGCGATACGAGGGCCGGACGATTTTCGAAGCGGCTCCGGCCGGTGAGCGCGTGCTCGGCTGGCGCCCGGAAGAGCAGGACTATGCTTACCCGAACGTGGGCGAGGATGATTGCACCGGCCAGGTGGAGCGCGGGGCGGGCTATTCGGTGCCGCACATGAACTGGTTCTTTTACCTGGCGAGGATTTGCAACCACTGCACCTATCCCGGCTGCCTGGCCTCCTGCCCGCGCGGCTCGATTTACAAGCGGCCGGAAGACGGCATCGTGCTGGTGGACCAGGGACGCTGCCGGGGCTACCAGGAGTGCGTGAAAGCGTGTCCGTATAAGAAGGTCTTTTTCAACCCGATGACGGGCACCTCGGAGAAGTGCATCGCCTGCTACCCGAAGATCGAGCAGAGCCTCCAGCCCCAGTGTTTTGTCAACTGCATCGGCAAGATCCGGCTGGCGGGCTGGATTTCGACGCCGGCCTCGGCCCGCGCCGACAATCCGATAGACTACCTGGTCCACATCCGCAAGGTGGCGCTGCCGCTGTTCCCGCAATTCGGGCTGGAGCCGAACGTGTATTACATCCCGCCCATCAACGTGCCGGCGGCGTTCCTCGAGCAGATGTTCGGCCCGGGCGTGCGCGGCGCCATCGAGACCTACCGCAAGGCGGCCGCGGACCCCGACCTGGCCGGTCTGCTGTGTCTTTTCGGCTCGACGGAAAGGGTGGTGCCGAGGTGGGCGCGTCAAGGCGACTGGGTGATCGGAACGGACGAGAAGGGCACGACGCTGGTGCGGGTGCCGTTGCGGGAGCCGGTGTACGCCCGGCCGGCTTACGACACGCTGTATCAAATTGCCCGCACGAACTGCCCGTAAGGAGAAGCATGATGCGAAAACTCACCCTGGTATGTTTGCCGGCCGTAGTGCTGGCGCTGATGGGCGCGCCTAGCTGTCGTAAGGCGCCCAAGCGGGTCAGAGAGGTGGTCGCTGTGCCCGCGGCGGAGGTGCCGCTGGATCCCTCCGCGCGGGCCTGGGATGACGCGCCGGAGCACGTTGCGAAGCTGATTCTTCAGGACCTCGTCGAACCGCGGCTGCTGGAGCCCTCCACCACTGAGGTGCGGGTGCGCGCGTTGACCAACGGTTCTGAGATGGCCTTCCGGCTGGAGTGGACCGATCCGCAGCCAAACGATCTGCCCGGTCCGGGCCGATTCGTAGACGCCTGCGCCATCCAACTGCCGGCGAAGCTCGAGGCGGAGCCGCCGGCGCCGCAGATGGGCGAGACCGGGCGGCCTGTTGAGGTCACCTTCTGGCGGGCGGACTGGCAAGCCACCGTTAACGGCAGGGGTGACACAATCCGTGATCTGTATCCGGATGCCGCCATCGACCATTACCCCTTCCGGGCGCCCACGCTCGAGGAGGGTTCTGCGGCCCAGAAAGAGATGGCCGAGCGCTACGCGCCGGCGCGCGCGCTGGGCAATCGCCGCGGAGGCGCCCGCGACTCGGCGGTGGAAGACATGATTGCCGAAGGTCCGGGGACGCTCACGCCCGCACCCACGACGCGTTCGCGAGGCAAAGGCGTCCGTACGCAAGACGGCTGGTCGGTTGTGTTGAGCCGGCCCGTGCCCGCCGGCCTGGCGCCGCGCGCCCGCACCCAGATCGCCTTCGCCGTTTGGGAAGGCTCCCACCATGAAGCCGGAGCCCGCAAGATGCGAACAGGGTGGCTTCCGCTGCTGATGGAGGAACCGAAGTGAACGCCCAGCTCCGCGAAGCGGCCGAATGGCGTTTGATCGGTTTGCTGCTGGAGTGTCCGCGGGCTGGGTGGCCCGATCAGGTCAGAAGGCTGGCTTCGGAGGTCAGCGACCCGGCGCTGCGCGAGGCAGCGCAAGCGGCGGCCGGCGAAGCGGCGGAGGGTCTCTACCACTCGATCTTCGGGCCGGGCGGGCCCGCACCGCCGCGCGAGGTCAGCTATCGCGACTCGGTGCAACTCGGCTACCTGATGGCCGAGCTGGCGTCCTATTACGATGCCTTCGCCTACCAGCCCGACACTCCCGAAGTTCCCGACCATGTGGCCGTGGAGGCCGGCTTCATCGGATATCTGCGGTTGAAAGAGGCTTACGCTGTGGCGTCCGGCGACCCCGAGCGGGCGGAGATCACCTCCGAGGCTGCGCGGCGGTTCATTGACGAGCATCTGTCCGTGATGGCCGAGCCCCTGGCCGCGGCGCTGGAAAACTCCGGCGTGCGCTACCTTGCCCTTGCCGCCCAAGCCCTGCTACGCCGCACCGGCCCGCCCCGAACCCTGCCCGTGCTCTCCTCCGACACGGAGTCGCTGTTCACTTGCGGCGCCACGGAGTGACGGGGGCCGAGGGGCAGGCGACACCTCCCGGGCAATTCTCGGGGGTTGGCCAGCCCGAAGTGCAGCCCGGAATGAGAACACCCATCCGTCGGCCGAGACATGTACCGGGAGCTGCTCGCGGGGCCTGAGATCAGGCTGGCGTTTCAACATCAGGCCCATCGAGCATCTTTGGTTTCAAACCTGCTTGTTCAGGATGGGGATCGCTAGTGAGCGCGCCGGTGAGCTGCCGCCGTTGCATTAGGACAAAGGAAAGACAATCCGTCAGGCTCCATTTCTTATCGGGGCGACTACGCTAGAGGCCGACGGCAGCATTGCTAGGCTCGGGCTCGAATGGCACGACTTCCGCCACGCGATCTGAGTGAGCTCGCCGGTATCCCTCGGCGGCGACGGCCCGCGTAGTCGGGTCTGAGAGAGCGTTCAGCCATTCCCACAGCTCGGCCTCGGTCGTCAGGATCCTGCTCCCGGTCTTAGGCGGGGCGTCGCCGTCAATCGCGTTAGCTGCGAGCCAAGTTAAGACTGATTCCTCGACCGGCTCTTCGTTCCCGCCCACGAGCTGGGTCCGTACGATCAAAGGTTGATTGGCCGTCAGCTCGAGCGGCTCGTGCGGGACGATGACCTTGCCGTCGAAATGTGCGCTGACGGTCATCACGACTTCCTTCTCCGCGCCTCTTAGGGTGTGGCAGGAATGCATCGGGACGTTGCAGCCCCGGTTGCTGCCGGAATCGGCTCGCTATCAGGGGCATTGACCTGCGCGCCCGAGATTCCGAAGCGCCGGGATCTTTGGTGAGTTGAGCCCGTGCCCAGTGGACCAGTGCCACGGCGCGACAGAGGCAGCTTTAGCAGGGCTCGCGCACCTGTGACACCGGTGGGCGCAGGTCACACCTGAAGATTCTTGATTATGCTGAGGTCGCCGGTCTTGCCGGCCTCCAAGACCGGTCCCATATAGTCGTCCACCAGTTCGGCGGTTAAGGGTACGGGCATGTTCTGGAGCTTCATTTTGAGCTGAGGGTTCTTGGCCGCGGCCAGCGCCCGCTCGATGTGGGCGTCGGTGAAGCCTTTGACCTCGCCGAGGGTCGTCGGGATTTTGACCCGGGTCTCGAAGCGCCGAATCCCGTCCGCCACCGCCATGCCGGCCTCGCGCGGCGGAGCGTCGGTGGCGGCGGCCTCCATCACGCCCACCTTGGCCAAGCTGGCCCCGATAATCTTGAGCGGCTCGGCGACGGCAGGCGCGTAGAAGACGGTGTAATAGGGATTCATCATGATGCAGGCGCGGCCGTGGCTGAGAATGTCGACGAGCGAAAAGCTGGTCAAGTGTGCGCCGTTGGTGCCGCCGAGCATGATGGCATAGCCGCCGAGGTCGGTGGCCAACGCCAGAGCTTCGCGGCCCTCGGCATCCCTGGGGTTTTCAGCCACCCGCGGCAGATACTCGAAGACGAGGTCGAACGTCTCCCGCGCCACCTCGGTCATCAGGCCATAGAACGGCTTGCCGACCGCCCCGTACAGCACCTCGAGGGAGTGCGAAACGCCATCCAGCGCCCCGTCGGCCGTGAGCGCGAGCGGCGCGCCGAAAGAGACTTCGTAGTCATAAGCGGCTCGCGGGGGCACGATTGCCTCGTCCACGATCAGCTTCTTCTGCCCGGTGTGGACGTCGGTGATGTTGGAGTACTTGGTCAGGTGGGCGGCCGAACTCGACGCGGTCTGGATGGCCAGGTGCGGGGTGAGCTTCTTGCCGGTCTTCTGGAGTGCCGCCGTAACCAGCCCGGTGCCGAAGTAGTCGTCGATGCCGCCGCCCAGCACGCGGAGCACGTCGGCCGCCTTGGCGGCGTCGATCGTGCTGCCGCCGCCGAAGCTGACATAAAAGTCCGGGCTGGATTCCTTGAGCTGCTCCGTGATCCGGAACAGGTCCTCGCGCGGGGCATTCGGCGCCGCGCCGTCGATCACCGCGACCACCTCCGCTCCGGCGGACTTCAGCGATTCGACGATCTTTTGCGCATGGGCGTCCGAACCCGGGAAAACGTCACGTATCAGCGCCGCCCGCCGCCCCCAGTCGCGGGTCAATTCTCCAACGCGAGAAAGGACCCCGTATCCGCTGAGGTAGGCGTCGCCTTTGAACTGACGGATGAGCCGCCGGGCCCGGCTGAAATCGTGCATGTCAATTCCTTTCTTCAACTTTTCTTTATACTGCCCGGATTGGCGGCGATGCAAAATCCGTCAGGGGAATCTTCCGGCCCGTAGGACTCGCCGAGGCGCGGACTCAGCTCTGGGGGGACGGCTCCTTCAGTTCGATGATCCGGTTCACGGGCAGTCCCGTCTGGAGCTGGCGG